>ERZ808274.1-NODE-1-length-295417-cov-15.687096_pt1 | contig 295417 bp, 360 predicted proteins | sample MGYA00521277_ERZ808274 | MGnify/ENA primary metagenome ERZ808274 (study PRJEB31516, sample SAMN03275597) | gut metagenome | biome: mammalia-associated habitat; material: feces | host: Papio cynocephalus | place: Kenya | collected 2012-07-28 ... | reverse complement strand
TTTGTTGAAACAGAGTCAAACTGTGATATATACCAAGTTCCGATTTCAATATTGATTTCAATGTCATACAAGTCGTCCATCGTATAAGATGTTCCGTTTGCTTTGTTATAGTCGTCCTTTGCGTATTCAGACAACTGCATCAAGCCACGACAATTATATGATGACTTTGCGTGCGGATTGACATTCATAAAGTTTGTTTCGTCAATTTCATTTATTCCTGCTTTTCCACTTTCTGTTGCGATATACGCAAAAATCAAATAAGCAGGCTTGCTATATTTTTTACTTGCCTTATAAACTGCGTGTCCAATTTCAGTTGCCAAGTCATCTTGACATATACTGATTGCTTTCAATAAGATTGGGTCAACTTTAGGTTCTTCAACAACTTCAACTATAGGTGCAGGCTCAGGCGGAAGCGGAACACTTTCTTTTATTGGCTTATTATTGTTTGCGTATTCAACGCAAAAGATAACTCCGAGGACAGCGATAAGTGTCCACACGATTGCACAAAGTACCTTCAGTACTTTTCCTTCATTTTTCATTTTTTGATTTGCTCCTTTACCACCAAGACATTACATCTTTTGTCTTAGTGTCCTCACCTGCTTCTGCCATACAATTATACAAATCTTCATAATCAACATCTTCGCAGTAAGCAAATGTTTTCTTGAAACGGATTCTTGTCCACCAATACCATTGTTCGTTTTGGGTCATTGGCTCATTATTAAGAGGATTTATAAGATTATCAATGTGAGTATGATGCCAGCGACAAAGACAATAAAGATTCGTTGGCTCATAAGTAAGCGTAACGTTATTGCCTACAGGTAAAACGTGTGCGTGGTCAATTTGTTCTAACATCCAACGAGGAGGCTGTAACTCCTCTGTCATTTTAGCCTCAGATGGCAAAAGTATTGAGCAACATCTACAACATCTTCTGTCTCTAATGTCAACTGTTGCTTTGGCCTTTTGCCATTCAAGGTCTTCACTACTTCTTCTATGCATAGATAACCATAAAATAATATTAACAGTTTTCTTTGAAATAGAAGAAAGGACTTACTTCAGTGTCTTTTTCAAATCCGAGTTTAGTATAAAAGCCCATATTTTTATCCTCTGCATACAAAGTTACATAAGGCATTGAACAATAATCTTTTATAAATTCATTAAGAATTAATGATCCAAATCCGAGACTACGGTAATTGATGTTTACCTCAAAAGACGAAATGTGGTCAGAATTGTAATCTTCATTTCTTCTAAAACCAATAAGTGCCATAGGAACAACGCCATCTTCTGTTTCGTATTCAACTGCGCACCATTTTATCCATTCGTCATCAATGTAACACGGATCTTTCTCAAACTGTTCCATAACGAGTTCAAAGCAAGTTGACAGTCCCTGCTCAAAATAATACTTCAAGAAGTCATCACAGCTATCAAAGAATTGGTATCTCATTATCTTACTCCTATTTCACCAAGAACCTTCTGAATTGATTTGAAAAACCAGTCAAGTTCAGTTGGCTTAATCTTAGCAAATCCGTTTACTTCAGGTCTCTGTTTACCATAAGCATCAGTAAATGTTGAGTCGCAATGTAATGTTTTCAAATCAGGTATTTCCGCAGAAAGATAGAAAACGTGGAGATTTTTGTAAGATGTATACTTAAACTCACCAAGGTCAACAATTTCATCTTTCATTGATGAAACATCCCAACCTGTCTCTTCTTTACATTCACGAATAGCAGCATCAACTGCTTCTTTATCTGTTTCATTAAGATGTCCTTTAGGCAAGTCGTATGTTGACTTTGCCCAACTCTTTCCTGTCGAATGACATCCTAATATTTCGCCTACTGCATTTTGAATTACAAGAGCGCAAGATATTTCCTTTCCGTCTGCAGAAAGAACATACTGCTCCTGCTCGCCTTCAATCAATTTGTATAATGATTCTTTCATATAAATTAGTACATCTTTTATGTATGTGCAATGTAACTAATTATTATGAAGAAAATTGTTTTTAATGAAAACAAAATATTCACATCTTTTAATGACCTTCTTGAGATAGGAAGTTGCAGAAGAAAGTGTAAGTTTATCTGTGAAAAGTGTAATGCACAATATGAATATGCAATTGATGTTATTTTAAGAAAGGGAAAATTGCTTTGTCGTCAATGCAGCACGATAGAGACAAACTTAAGTAAATATGGAGTTGAAAGACCAGCGCAGAACAAAGACGTTATGCAAAAGATGAAAGACACATCTTTAGCAAGATATGGCGTTGAGAACTATTTTCAAACAGAAGAAGGGCGAAATATTTGTAGAGAGACAGCCTTAAAGGAATCATCAAAAGAAGCGCGTCGTCAAGGTTTTTTAACAAAATATGGAGTAGATAACCCAGGAAAAATTCCTGGAAGAACTTTCAAAAAAGTATATAAAGTTGATGGGTATACTTTTGATAGTACTTGGGAAATGCTGTTTTATGAAAGATATTTGAAAAACTCAAATCATAATTATATCGTTCATCCTGATGTAAAATTTGAGTATTTTTATAATGGGAAGAGTCACGTGTATTTGCCTGACTTTTTTGTAGATGGTTCATATATTGATATTAAAGCTGACTTCTTTTTTAATGAAAAAGGTGAGATGATAAACCCTTGGGACTTAGAAGATAAGAAGCCTGCAGCAAGATATAAATGTATGATGGAAAATAACGTAAAAGTTCTTAAATCAAAAGAACTTAAGGAACTAGGTGTTTTATGACAAAAGAAAACGGACTTGTAGTATTCCGCTCAGAACTTGGCGAAGGACATTTTTCGCAAAGAAACAATCAATTGGTATGGCCGTCTGAAAAGTCGAAGCCAAAGGCACAATACCGTACATCTTGGAAAAATATGTGTAATGTTACGGCGTATGTGAACGCATTAGCAAAGGCGGGATATACATTTCCTGCTGGAGAATATAATCAACCTGAAGACAACCTTGGACTTTTCATTTTGACAAATCCTGAAGTTATGTCAAAGTGGAAGAAACAGTGTCCTGCACAGTATGATTTGTTTATGAAGTCGCTTGATGGCAAGTTGACTGAAAAGCAGTTGAATGATATGTACTTCCCAACAGAGCTCCACGACTATCTTTCGTTCGGCGCAAATAAATGGATAGGAACAAGTGCTTCTTCATTCAGTACAAATCACGACTTCAGAATGTTGTTGTGGAACTCTATGGTTGAAGACAACTTGCCGCTTGTTCTTTCAACAAACTTTGGCGGCTTTGGCCATATTGTTTGCTGCACAGGCGTTGCTTACGATGAAAATGAGTTCAACAACCTTAAGTATGTTGATAAAGGAACATTAACACCTAAGTACATTATCGTTGATGACCCTTGGGGTAAGTACAATCCTGACACAAATAAATACGATGCTCCTAACGGCGGTAACGATATTTTCATTCCTTGGTCAAGAGTTGTTGCTTCAGTAAAGCCTGCGAACTCTGACAAAATAAAATGGGCTCATACATTCAAACACGGTATCGCAACTGTCTAACTAATTATTAAGAGGATAATAAATGTTAGATAATTTGTTTGAGCAGATTTATGAGTCATCAGGCGGCATTAAGAAACTTAATGAATGTGGCGGTTGGGACTGGAGCTGGGGCAAATGCGGTGGCGGTGCTCCTATTACTCATACACCAGAAGAAAACAAAAACTACGCAACAAACAAACGCAGACACGCTGCATTTTTGAAAAAGCATCCTGAACTTGTAGGTATTTCAATTATTGGAGATCTCCCAGGAAGTCAGTACAAAAGCTATACAAAAGAAGAGTCAGAACAGGCTTGGCTTGATGGCGCAAATAACCGTATTAAAAGTAGAGAGGCTGCTGAAAAAAGAAAAGCAGACGCTGCAAGAGGTAAACGTTGGAAGCAGAAAGTTTACGACGATAAGGGAATTACAAAAGATCAGTCAAACTGGTTTGAAAAAGCTAAGAGAGCTGAAAATCAAATCAAGGATACTTTGAGAGAAATCGACAATCTTAATGACAGACTTGAAAGACAGCGCGAATGGGCAGATACTTGTTGGCAGAACGCTGGCGGTAAAGAAACTTGGAACTTCAGAATGGAAGACTTCCCAATCCCTGAAGATTTTGAATAAAACAAAAGGCAACCCTTGAGGTTGCCTTCTTTGTTTAACAACGGCATCCGCCGCATCCACCATAATACGAATATGAGCCACACCTTGGCGCAGGATTTCCACAAGAACTTTGTGGTTGAACAACTTTAAATCCTGTCGAGCCGCAACCCAAGTTTTCAGCAATAACACCGATTGTTTCAAACTGATTGGGCGTGCCTCCGCAGGTATAGCCTGTTACTTTTTGAACTGTGTAATAAGGCATATTCCCACAAGAGCAGTTTTTTGATACAACATAATGTCCTTCTAACATAAGCCTAAATCTCCTAAGAACTCTTCATTAGTTTTGAAATCCCAGTCAGGATAAACTGTCCCGTCAGGGAGTACGATAATATCATTCACAAACATCAAGTCATCTCTGATTTTGAATGACGAATACTGAAGTCCACGATGATACGAAATGAATATGTTGTCTTTGTAAACAAACTCATTCTCGTGGCAAACCATACAACCGCCGTTACCAATATTATAAGCAACATCAAGAAGTTTGTTACAAATATCATCACGGTTCTTCAAAGTTAAATCATTGATAGTCGTATAATCGGCTCTTAAGTTGATAAGACGGTTATCCCCGCCGTATTCTTCAGCAAACTCAAGGAACTTGTCAAAGTCAAAGTTTTTGTTTATGACAGTGTTGATACGAACAGGCTTCTTAATCTTTTTGATGTCAGTAAGTGAAGCAACTCTATCAAACTTCCATCCGATATGACGAGATATATTGACGCCTGCTATCTTAGGTTCGTCGTTGATGTATTTGATAATTTCACCAAGATTGTCTGACTTTGGGAGAGTTGTGTTGATAAAAACTTTCTTTTTCTTTTCGCCGCAGCCTTCAACTGCATTGATAATTCTCTTGAGTCCTTCAAGATCAGCAGTAGGCTCGCCACCAGTCAAAACATATTCAGAAAAGAATGTTGATTTGTTTAATGTATGAATTGTGGAAATTACTTTGTCCAAGTCTTTGTCAATTTTGCCGTACATATCTTTTGATGTACAAAATGGACAATGGTTCTTACAGTCAAAAGGGACAAAAATTGTGCAAGCAAGATTGCTTCTTCCTGCTCTAAAAATCATATAGCCTCCGCTTTATTTTAGAATGAGCTGTCGTCAATGCCCAATGCATTTGTAAGGGACCCGTAGGTCCCTTACTTTATTTCAGTAAAGCTTTGATGTTTGACATCAGCCTTGCTTTGTCAGTCTTATCGTTGTTGATCTGATCTTCGTAAGCAACCTGTAAAGCTTTGCGGAACTTTTCACCTGGGCGGTATCCTGCAGCAATCAAGTCATCGCCTGTTACGATAGGAGCAGGCATTGGAATGCCTATTAAGCTTTTGATCTTTGGTGTTTCCAAAGCTAAGTCCAATTCCATTTCCTCGTCGTCTTCTGCAGTTTTGATACAACCTTCAGTATCAGAACGACACAGCTTGCACAGTAAGTCGAAGTCAGGCAAGTTCAGTACTGACATAATTGCGTACTTCTTTGTCATCAGACCCAGCTCGTGCATCTTCATATGATTAGCAACTAAGCCTTCAATACGATGAGCAGTTGCACAGTCCAATTTCAGATTTCTCAAGAACTTGTAAGCAATCTTTGCGCCAACTTCAGCGTGATCTTTTGTTCTTGGGTAACCGTTCTTTGGGTTGATTCCGTTCTTACGGCCACTTTCAGGTTTTCCACAGTCGTGCAGTAAAGCGCCCATAATGAAAACGAATCTTTCGTGTTCATCTTCAATTTCAGCTGCGTGTTTGATTGCTGCCTGCAGAACTAATCTTGTATGGTTGTAAACATTTCCTTCAGAGTGCCATTTTGGGTTCTGAGGAGCTTGTTCCATATCAACTAACATCAGTTCTAAGTCAATTGCCATTAAGATGCCCAGGCGATTCATCATATCAAAAACTTCCATTGTGAAGTATTTTCCACCGAAGATTTTGATAATTTCAGCGCACATTCTTTCTTTTGATACTTCAGAGAAAGCAAACACTGTGCCTGTGTCCATAATGTATTTTTCAATTGCAGCAACATCAGCTTCAACTGCTGTGTAACCTTTGTTAGCAATAAATCTTGCGTAACGGAAGATTCTCAGTGGGTCTTCTTTTACGCGGTCAACTGCATTTCCAACAAAAGCCAAACGACCTGCTTTTGCATCTTCGATTCCTTTTCCTGTTGGGTCGATAATATTTCCGTCTTTGTCTTCGTACATCGCATTGATTGTGAAGTCTCTGCGGAAAGCATCATCTTCGATCTTATCAGAATAAACAATTGTAGGATGACGGCCTCTTGTCAAGTCACTTCTCCAAGTAGCAATTTCAACCTGTTCACCACAGATAATTGGCATTGCTACTCCGTAAAGATTAGCTTTTCTTGTATCTGTAACACCGAAGATTTTATTGATTTCGTCAGGTGTTGCATTTGTTGAAATATCGTAGTCGTGAGGAACGCGATTTGTAAGTTCGTCTCTTACACATCCACCTACAAAGTAAGCTTTGAAGCCTGCATTTTCGATTGGGATGATTACGTTGTCAATAATCTGCTGTTTAGTCATCTGTCCCTCCATACAAAAATAATATAAAAGAGAAACATCAAAAGTTCAAAAAATTAGAGCATTTCAAGAACTTTTTCTACAACTTTATTGTAGCCTTCTTCGTCGCCTGTAACTTCAAGATAGTTTGATTTGTTACTTTCAAGCAACTGTTTCATTGCTCCGTCAATTGCTTTTGCGTCCTCTTCAGTTTGATGTCTGCCGTTTGGGTTGTAAGGCTTTACTCTTTTAATAAAAACATCAAAGTTGCTGCTGCGGTATTTGTTTGCTTCAACAGTACAAGCATCAGCGAGAGCAGCGTTATCAGCGTAATAAGCGCCTAAGAGTATGGGAGAGTCAGTTACAATGACAGAGACTTTACCATAACATCTCGAGATTTTGAATGCCTGCTTTCCTGTTACATAAAACTGACATTTGAATACTTCATCATTGCCTTCCCAAACTTTGTCCTTAGCAAACTCTGAAACATATTCAGCATCCACACCTGCCATTTTCAATTTTGCGAAAATGTAAGAAGCGCCTGTCGATTTGCCGGCTCCTGGGCCAGCATAAAGATTTACAATAATTGTGTTTTTCTTCATATTAAAATATTAACAAAAAAGGCAACCCGAGAAGGATTGCCTTAATACGGAGCCTACAGGATTCGAACCTGTGGTAGGCTGGCACCTACACCTCGTTAGCACCGAGGCACAATCGACCACTCTGACAAGACTCCAGAAGAGTGCGGGTAGAGAGAATCGAACTCCCGTTCACTTGGTTCGTAGCCAAGGGCACCATCCATTATACCATACCCGCATAAGCGGTAAAAGGGACTCGAACCCTCAACATCCTGCTTGGAAGGCAGGCACTCTAACCAGTTGAGCTATTACCGCATAAATTATATTGGGCGCTCAAGGAGTTGAACCTTGTGTAGCAGTTTATAAGACTGCCCCTCAACACCCTCGAGGACAACGCCTACAAAGTGAGCCATAAAGGAATCGAACCTTCAACCCGCAGATTAAGAGTCTGCTGCTCTGCCAATTGAGCTAATGGCCCGTTTTAATAATTCTATTAAGTTCTTACAATACTCAGCTTTTTCAGACTCACTAAGTTTTTTATACTTAGACCATCTTACTCTTTGTAAACAAGTCCAACCTAACCTAACTAAGTTTTCTGTTCGTTGTTTATCGTGCTCAATTATTCTTTTGTCTGTATAATGTTGTTCACCATCAATTTCAACATATACTTTTTTCTCAGGTATTGCGAAATCTAATTGATAGCGTCCAACTTGATAATTGTACTTCACAGGCAAGTCTTTGAACACTTCGCTGAAATATTCCTCAGGATAAGAAACTTTGCTTGAATGATTTCTTACATAAGGAACAATAAAAGTTCCTTCTGCAATCTTTCTTTTCATTGTTTCAGAAGTTTTCTTTTTTGATTCTTCTGAATGCTTCTTCCCTTTGAAAGTTCCTTCTCTGCCCTTAAGCTTACTTTCTATTTCAATACCAAGTTGTTTAGCCTTAATATACTGATTACTTCTATTTATTTTCGACTGAACATCTTTTCTTTCAAATGTTGAAAGCTGCCTATTAGGGTTACTTTTACACAGCCTTTCGTGATTGCGTAAAGAGTTTTCATTTTTACATTCTTTGCTACAGTGTTTACAAATCAAAATATTTTCCATACTTCAATTAGTACAGGTAATGCAAAGAACCTATGAGCTAGGGGAGAATCGAACTCCCTCTGCTTATACAAGCCGCAGATTAAAAGTCTGCTCCAATCCCATTCTGAACACTAGCCCAAGTAGTTGAACCTAGTGGAACTCGAATCCACAACCCACGCCTTAAAAGGGCGTTGCTCTAACCACTTGAGCTATAGGTCCGTAAGAATAATTTTGTTTCCGTTTAACTGGCCACTTTTTATTCCAACGGACGTGAACAAAAAGTTATGGCCTCTGTTTTAATCTCATTTTAATTTCCTATAAAGACCCGTGAATGAATCGAACACTCGGTTGATGGGTTGCAGCCACCTGCCTTACCACTTGGCCAACGGGTCATAATTTGCTCCCTCTAGGATTCGAACCTAGGACCCTCGCCGTGTAAAGACGCAGCTCTAACCACTGAGCTAAGGGAGCATAAGTTTTTGCTTTTGGGTGGAGTCGAACCACCTATATGTGCCTTATGAGAGCAATACACTTCCGAAGTATCAAAAGCATAAAGGGTATCTTGTGGGATTCGAACCCACGAGTTTCTTATGTAGCTGATCCACAGTCAGCCGGCTTCGACCGCTCGCCCAAAGACACCATAAATTGTTAGCCCAGACCGAGGGAATCGAACCCCCACTATACGGATCTTCAGTCCGTCGTTTTACCAATTAGACTAGGTCTGGATGTATCTGCTTCAGAGGAGAGTCGAACTCCTAATCCTTTCGGCGCTGCGTTCTTAGCGCAGTATGTATACCAGTTCCATCACTGAAGCATATAATAAAAAAGGCAACCGTTGTCGGTTGCCTGAAAAGATTGATACTCAATGTTGTATCAGCTTTCAGGCAATCCTACAAAATGTTTCACAAAGCGTTTTCCAAAGAGTTTTACACTGCACATAACGCTTCCCTTACCACAAAGACCATTGAGGCCACAATTGAGAAGTATTACTGTGTTGTGCATCTTTGTAAAATTCATCTTTGTTTCTCCTTTTCAAAAGTTAACAAACGCTCAGCGATCCCTGCCTGAGGCAGATTGCTTTATTTAATCTCCCGCTCCCGCATAACGCGTCGGTGTTGCGTTAGCTGAGCGTTTGTTTTTTAGTGGAGCTGAGGGTTACCGCCACCCCATAAGATAGTGTGCAAAACTATTGCATTACTTTTTCTGCCACAGCCCCATATTTCATATCCCAAGCTTTAATGTCTTCAAGCAACTGCTCCAAAGTTATTTCACACTTTGTATGTTTTTGCTCATTTTCTTTTTGAGTTATAAGTTTACAATTTGCTGGGTGACTTATAATCTTGGGATCAATGTTATTTTGCCATCCATACTCAATAGAGATTCTATGATCTCTTGCTAGCCCATTAGGATTTGGATGCTTTGCATTTTCTGGAGCATACATACCCAAACTTCTTAATAGTTCAAAATCGAACTCATCAGGATAGTCTTTAAGGCTAAACTTAAACTCACACATCTTTTTGTAAAGTTGTCTTCCATCAAGATTTCTTCTTTTGAACAAAAGTAAACAATCATCACTACAAAACTTTCGTCTTCCGCTAAAGTCTTGTCCACATATTGGACATCTTTTAGCAACTGTAAGTTTTGACTTGCGTGCTTCGTTCATTTCTTTTGTTTGAACTCTTGAGTTTGCACAAGACCTCGAACAATAAAGATGTTCTTTTTTATTCCACTGACTTTGTGTTAAACTTAACTCAAAAGTTTTCCCACATTTTTCGCAAGAACAACTTTTTGATATTCGTTCTTGTGTCAGTCCCACTTTTACTTTATCAACAAAGACTTTATACTCTGCTGATGACCTATCAGTTTTATGCTGCCATCTTATGTGATTAGCATAAATCTTTTTGTTTGCGAAATGCTCTCCGCAGATATTGCACACTATCATAATAATTAGTCGACCTAATTAAAATCGAACCTGTGCATTTAAGTAAGTTAACAAGTTTTCTTTTTGTTGAGAAAGCTTGGCTTGTTGTTTCTTTTTATTCAAACTATGACAGTTCATCGGAATACGAATAACTTCATAGCCTTGCGATTTGAAATATTCATCTCTTTTCACATCTCGTAAAATATTCTTTTTACTTCGATGTTGTAAGCCATCAATTTCCAAATCAATATTCCCATTCAGAATGAAGTCAGCAGTATATCTTCCAACAGGAACTTGCTCTTCAAACTTTATGTTGTTGTCAACTAAAAAGTCAAACCACAACTTTTCAAGTGGCGATCTTTCCATCGTTCTCCACCCAGGACTCGAACCCAGAACAGAGGAACCAGAATCCCCTGTGTTACCAATTACACCAGCGGAGAATAAGTAGTCAGGTATGGAGGATTTGAACCTCCGACCTCGCGGTCCCAGGCCGTGCGCTCTACCAACTGAGCTAATACCTGATAAGTTACGGAACAGGAGGGATTCGAACCCCCGATACCTTTCGGTATAACGGTTTTCAAGACCGCCGCCTTAAGCCTCTCGGCCACTGCTCCAGATGACTGGGTACTTGTTATAGCGGTTACCAGCCCCTCCCGCATCAAGAGTGGTAAATGGGATTCGAACCCACGACATCAACCTTGGCAAGGTTGCACTCTAACCAACTGAGTTATTACCACATATATCGTAGAGGTGGGTGGAATTGAACCACCGTGTAACCTCTAGTGCTAGTGGGTGGACTTGAACCACCACATTCCCACTTTATCAGAGTGGTAACTTTACCAATTTGTTTCCACACTAGCATTACTCATAGAGAACTTCATAAAAGTTCTTTCCGTATTTTTCTTTGACATATTCAAGATAAACTTTATTTTGCTCTTTACCTTCGATTAAAACTAAAGTTTTATCTTTAGGGAATTGGCTTACCTTAAAATCTGTATCAGGCCTATGCCAATTCTTGATTTCAAAATATATGCCATCTATTTTGAAATCAGGCGTATAATGATGCTTCTCATTATTCATTATATATTCAAACTTCTCTGTGCATTGCTCAACTTTCTTTCCGTGTTCTAATTGGTAAACGACCCAAGCTAGTTCCCAAGTTGACATACAGTAAAGTCCTTTATAATGGCCTCTTTTTCCACGCCCAGCGTTTTTTCGATACCCACCAGAATTAGCTTTCAACTTTTGTCGAGTCTCATCTGAAACAGGATGTCCTTTTACGCCAGTTTTATTTGGATTTTCTTTACAACTCTTAATATGCAATGAAAACCCAAAGTTTGTTGTTTCCCAGCTCTTGTTACAAAACTGACAAACATAAGTTATCTTTTTATATGAAGGCTTAGTCTTTTTACGAGTTTTAAGTGACTCATAATAACTTTCTGACTTTGTCTTCTTATTCGGATTGAGTTTACAAAAATCTTGATGCTGATTTCTGCATCCTTTATTTGTAAATTCTCTTTCACAGTAATTGCACTTAAAAATTATATTTTCCATATAATAATTAGTAACAATCAGACCGAGGGTATACACCTCTATAAAACTTACCATGTTTGTTCAGAACCTGACAGAATCGAACTGCCACCCACGGACTTGGAAACCGTGATGCTAACCGTTACACCAAGGATCTATATAAATCAAAAAAGGCTCAACTTTTATGTTGAGCCTTACAAAAACAATTCTTATGTTCTTATAAAGCTCACTTGATATGCCACTGTTTTCCACAAGGGAGGGCTGCAGCTGGGCCAAATCCGGCGAAAGACATAGAGAGACTAATGCGGCCAGACGAAATAATTGACTTGACTGATTTTACAAACATTGCTTTCATTGTCTTTTCTCCTTCTAAAAATATATTAACAACTTTTCGTTGTTTTTTTAATTGATATAAACAATATAAAAGAAACTTTTAAGAAGTTCAATTTTTTATTGTTTTTATTTAGTATACTTACTTCTAAAGTAAGAGTGCAGCAGCGAGTGAAATCGCAGCTATAGTTAAAAGCATTATACCAAAAAAGGCGGATGCTTTCAACAAAAGAGTTTGAACCTTAATAAGCCGAAGCTCTCTTTCAAGTTCCTCCCTCTCTTTATTGTTCATATTATTTAGTTATGAACTTTAAGCGGGATGTATGAAATAACGATGTGCTACCATTACACCACAGGTTGCCCTGCTGGGATTCGAACCCAGACCCACGACTTGTGAGGTGTGAAATAGGAACATCCTATGCTTAACATGTCGAATGGGCGGGACTTGAACCCGCACGCCTTAACGGCACAAGATTTTAAGTCTCGGAAGTCTACCAATTCCATCACCATCCGATACAAAAAGAAAGGCGAGTTGTAAAATCATACATTAACAGTGTAGCCCTCATCGAGGAAAATAGGAACAACCTTTGCCTAACATGTGTCAAACGGGGTGTAAAAGGTAACAAGATTTCAAGTCTCGCGCGTGTACCATTCCGCCACATTGACTTTCGCCAACGGTGGGACTCGAACCCACATAACGATAATAGGAACAACCTATGTTTGACATGTGTTGACATACGCTCGGGCAAAGCTTATCAGTCAACTGTTTTACTTCCTTTTCAAATCAGGCGGAACTTTAACAATGAGTATTGGTACTTAGTATCAGTATGCCCGAATTTCAGCCCTCATACCCAAGAAAAGTATGCTCCCTAGTCCTCCGAGTGAGAATCGAACTCACAATCCTTGCGGAATCAGATTTTGAGTCTGACGCGTATACCAATTTCGCCATCAGAGGATAACATCAGCGGGTTGTAAAATAATTTCGCAAAATGGAGCGAAATATTGGATTCGAACCAATAGTAACCATTTTAATAGGAACAACCTTTGCTGTTATAGCGGGAGAAGGACTCGAACCCTCGACCTCGAGCTTATGAGGCTCGCGAGCTGCCAACTGCTCTATCCCGCGTCGTATAAATATATTAACAACTTTCGTTGCTTTTTTCAAAATAAAACACCGCGCAAACTTCGTCAGACTGAAGACTCTCCGTAAAGTTTTATGGACACCCGTCTGCGTGAGTACTGTAACTTTCCCCAACCCTTAGGACTCCAACCGTTTTATGCGGCCACTCATAGTCCCTCGCTGCGCTTCATACACTGCAGATGCGATTGCGTTGATAGCTTCTCCTTTCGGTGCTGTGTCTCCTGTTCGGTCTTTCACCTAAACTTCAATCACCCCTAAAGCTGCTACGATGTTTATCAAATACCCGTGGGCTACACAGGTACGGAATACATATTTATATATTAACCTAACCTACATATCCAAAGTAAAAATCTTTCCAATCTTTGTTGCTTTCTTTCAACTGCTCATCAATTGAAACAAGTTGCTTATTTAACAGATTAACATCTGTATGAGCAATCCTATGACAATTAGGACAAATATAAGTTAAATTTGACATATCATCAGTCCCGCCTTCGTGTCTTGGCTTAATATGATGAATGTCGAGCATTACGCCCTTAATGAAAAATCCGCAACAACTGCAGGGAAGTTCCATTCTCTTAAATATCTTTGACACAGTTCTTTTACTTAAGTCATAGATGGACTTAGGAGCTTCTTTAACTTTTATTTTCCTAACAGTTGATGGCAAACAATTGAAACAAAGCTTTCTTGAGAAGTCTTTTGAGTGAAAAAGCTCTCCGCACTGTTCACAAGCACAGCCTTCTTCATATCGTTTATCAATTGCTACTCTAACAGCTTCAGATACTTTTGCTTTTGACTCAGGTGTTCTGACTCTTGTATTTGCACAAGCTTTAGAACAGAATCTTCCGCTTCCGAAAATTGTTTCAATTTCCTTTCCGCATCTTTCACAATATTTTATTGAACTCATAATATCTCCATAAGTTCAATTTATGGGCCACCTAGGTGCCGCCCCTAGTACCCCCGAAGAGAGCGGATTTACAGTCCGCCGAGTTTGCTGACTCTCTCGTGACCCGAATTGAACTATACTATAAAAAATTAGTATAGTCACTTGCGAAATATTTCGCAATTTTTAACATGTGCTGCTTATCCAAACTCAGACACCGAGTGTCCTCAAGCAGCGCAGAATGGCGGGAGTAGGAAGATCCACATTCTGTTTTATTGCCTTAGCATCCTACCGCTAGGCAAGGCTTTAGGGCTAGCGGGACTCGAACCCACATCTCCACCTTGAAAGGGTGGCCAATTAGACCAGCTATTAAGATAGCCCCATATTCCAATTCTTTATTGAATCCAAGGAAGTGAGCCACAAAATATCATCTCGCTTTCTCAGTTCTTTTACTTTTGGGTCATTATCAAACAAATACTTGTTCTTAATTTCAACAAACTTTTGAATTGAAGGAATCCAAAAGTCTGGGAAATAATTGTGTTGTAACCCGTCAACACCCATATAAAGAATTGGAGTTTTAGGTCTTTCATAAGAAATTCCTAAACTGTCCAATCTTTTTGCAAAATCAACTTCCCAAGAAGAGTCATACAAAATCCCATTATATTCCTGTGTATGTCTCATAATTCTTCTATAAGAATTGTTTCTTTGCTTATCAGAAATCCTCTTTTTTGTTTCGCTAGACTGAGGATGGCTTTTATAAATCTCTCGATTTGGATTCATTTTACAGTATTTCAAATGAAATGTAAAACGGTCCTTTCGCCATTCTTTTTCTTCTCCACAAAATGGGCATTTTTCAAAAATCATTGTATGATTTTGCTTAATGCCTTTTCTAGAACTTCCTTTATGGTTGCTATAATTTGTTTCAGGTTTTATATGCTGCCATCGTAAATGATTACGATAAACACCCACGTTCTGAAACTCTTCATAGCAATACTTACATTTGTAAGTTTTGACGCCAGCAGGACTCGAACCTGCGACACCGAGCTTAGAAGGCTCGTGTTCTAATTCCAGCTGAACTATGGCGCCGTTATTTTGCAATCTTCCATATAAAATTAGTAAAGCTAATTCCAAGTCAGATGCTTAATTCCAACAAAAAGACGAGAAGTAATTACGTTGCTCTATCCGCTGAGCTACTCCCCCACGAAATAGGGGAGACAGGACTCGAACCTGCGACCTACGGCTTACAAGGCTAATCATAGGAACTTCATTTGTCTTTATAAGCCACGTGTAGGAGTCGAACCCACTTCTCTTGATTACAGGTCAAGCCCTCGACCGATAAGACAACGTGGCATAATTAAGCCTAAAGTAGGATTCGAACCCACAACATACGGATTACAAATCCGTCGTTCTACCATTAGAACTATTTAGGCATATTAGCGGTCCTAGGGAGAGTCGAACTCCCATTTACTGATAGACAGTCAGTCTAGACAACCGTTTCTACATAGGACCGAATTCTTTTTCCAAAAGCTTTATATCTACTTTTGTTACAACTGACAACTTATGAGGAAAAGCAGCTCTTTTAGCTTCCCAAAGTTCATCAGTAATTCCTTTAACCTCGACATATTCGTCTGTATCAGGCAAATAAAAGTCTGGGTAATAAAGGTGCTGTTCTCCCTTAAAAATATAAGGGAAACCTTTTGTGTTTCTTTCAAAGCGGATGTTTTTATTTAACGCCCACTTTATCCAGATAAGTTCCCAACTGCTATCATAATGATAGCCTGAAAACCAACCGTGTTTGTGATTTTTGACAGAACCTTCTCTGAAGCCGCCTGACACTTTTCTCCAACATTCATTTGAACAATATGTCTTCGGCTTACATCTGCCATAGGTAAAAGCATTTCCACAAACTGGGCAAACAGCTTCAATAAGTTTACCATTTTCCAATGTCGACTTATTATAAGTCATATTTTCAGTAAGTGTTCCATTCATTTGAAGCAGTATTGCTCCCGATGGATTTGCTTTTACAGATTCGGAAATTTTCTTTTTTGTCTCTTCGCTATGCTCTCTTTTATTAGCGCAAGCTCTTGAACAAAATCTTCCTGAACCAAACTTGATTGTTGATTCTTTTCCGCATCTTTCACAAATGTACATTTGAACTCCTTTGAGTTCTACGGTCTATGCCGGTGCTGCCCCGGCCGTCTCCTGCGTGACAGGTAGGCGTGTTAGCTGCTTCACTAATAGACCAAATTGAACCCGCATTTAATTAGTTAAAGTTGGATTCATATTTTAGCGGGTTGTGCAGGAGTTGAACCTGCCTACGCGGCTTAACAGGCCGCAGTACTAACCGATATACGAACAACCCAAATTGATAGAGCGTACTGGACTCGAACCAGCAATAACCTGATAGAAAGTCAGGTGGCTTAACCATTTTGCCCAACGCTCCATAAAACAAAAAAGGCAACCTTTATTTAGGTTGCCTCAGAAAACTTTCAATATCTTCTAAGGCAGCCGCTTATAATCATCTTCGTATTCTCTTGTAGTGATAGCAGTATTAACATCATTATTCAATAATGATCTTGTGTTGAGAACTTCTGCTGTCAATGAATACAAAGTTTTCATTTTTGATTTCCTTCCTTTATTTATATTAACAGAAAATTTAGTTTTTCTGAAATATATTTTATTTAGTATAGTTGCTTCAAATGTAAGCAACTCATACAATTATATTAACAAGAATATTTGTCTTTTCCGATGCCAAACTGTTGAATATGTCTCTCATCTACAACAAATAATCTTCTACCATCACACATCAGCCAATCGTTATGAAACACATACAAAGTTGATAAGTAAGTGTCTTCATAGTCTTGCTTCTGATAGTCATAGATTGAATAACCCTCTTGAATAACAAGTACTTCCATTTCCCTTTCAATCTGCTCAGGAGACTTAATTGTTCCATTCACACCGAAGCCAAGATTGATCTTTTCTCCGTCAATAACAGGAAGTTGAACCTGTCGAACGCAAACAGCATCTTCGCACATAAAGTCAACAAACTCGTTATTGATTTCCTCAAGAGTCTCTTTTGACTCAGTGAAGCAAATCCCAGTGAACTGCTTTCCTTCTTTCTCAAAAAGTTTAATCATATTTCGGAGAGCAGGATTCGAACCTGCGGAATAACGGGATCAAAACCCGTTGCCTTACCACTTGGCCATCCCCGAGTAAAATTGTACAGGCTATAGCACCACAGCATTTCACCCAATTTAATCTCAAACTTACGGGCAATGAGATACCTGTACGCAGTCCCCGCAGAATACGATATTATCTGTACTCTTCGTATAGGCAAGTTACGGAGTTGAACCGTTTCTTATCATCTGCTGTCGCTTCTACGCCGTTAAGATGCTTTAGAGTGTTGTTGAAAGTCTTTCAACCCGTTTCTCTATCTCGCCAAATAAAGCTGTGTACTCGGGCGTTCGCCTATTATTTCAAGGCCTCAGTATTGAACCGGACGTTTCCTTTCCACGCTTTAGCTTAGGACAGGACTTGAACCTGCACATTACCCCCGATTAGAAGGCGCTCTACCAATTGAGCTACTAAGCCTAGACAGTTTTTTATGGTGTTCATCCTACACTTCAAAACGTCTTACTAAAAAGCCTTCGTATGACACCCATACGACAATTCTGAGCTACTCTAAGTTTCCAACGCGTATTGTTTCTTTGCCCTTGCTCATATTGGATAGGAGAGACTCGAACTCTCATTCTGCAAACTATTGTCGTCTTTCGACTATCGTCATTCGCTGTCAGACCTTCTGACTTCATATCCGAATAGTTCTTCCGAGACTTGAACTCGGATTTCCAGCTTGAGAGGCTGGCGAATTGACCAGTTATTCGAAAGAACCGAATTTGTTGTTTTTTACAACAATAATATAAAAGAACTTTTTCAGAAGTTCAAAAACTTTTCAGTTTTTAGAATGGGAAGTTTACACTTGCCCAAGCTTTAATTTCAATATTGTCAGTAACAAGATCTTCAAGAGTAGCAGTGTGCCAAACTCCGTCGTATCTGTTTGCTTCGATAACCCACTTGCTACCGTCAGCTTTGTTTTTTCCAGCAAGAAGTACCCAGCCTTTGTTTTCAGCGGCTTCCAAGTCAAAGTTCCAAGTTTGTTCTACGATCTTTTCCATAGGTTTCTCCTTGTTTGTTTGTTACAAAAATAATATAAAAGCTACTTTACAGAAGTTCAAAAATTCTTAAAAAATTTAAGAAAATTTTCAAAAAAAAAATACCTGCAGCAGCAACTGCAGGTATTATATTAACAGAGTTTTTCTCTATTTACTAACCGCCTGCTGGGCAGCACTTAATGACATTTGCTGATTTTGATTAACCAATTGAATTGCTGCATCAACAGCATCCAAGTCAACACTATCGTTAAGCATAGTCGCATATCTTTTCAAAATGCTTCTTGCCTGTTGTGGGTTGCCTGAGCGAATAACAGCGAAAGCGATAGCTTTGTTCACTGGGCTGAGGTCGCTATTAAGGTTTGACTTAATATCATCAGTTATACCATTTGTACCTGTGCCATTAACAGTACCAATGTTTTTTGCGATAAAGTTTATGATTTCCTCTCCGCCTTTGTCAGTGCCATCGTATGAAGCAAACTTTTTTGCGAAAGCATTTGCCAAAGTATTAGCAGATGCCTCACGGAAGATTGCTTCAAAGAGCTGAGGCTTACGAGTGAAAACACTCTCGTGAAGAGAACCATAAAGATTATGACAAATCTGATACATATCAAGAACTGGCTTTACGAAAATTGTAGCAACATTGTAAACGTCTTCACCTGGGATCTGAATATTGATATTGTGGTCATTCCCAGGGCGAGCAACTGGAGCATCAACTCTTGTGTCGCGCTCCATCTCTTTTGTTATAGTGCTGATAGCTTCTCTTACAGCTGCTTCATCTTCGAGTACTTTGTCTTTGTAAACATCAATAATTTCACGGATGTTTTCAACTGTTTCATATGTAAGAATGCCATCAGATGTGTCTGACCAACCCTTTATAATATATTTCATTCTTAGTCCTCAACCATAAATGTATACATAACTTCAGTTGTTCCGTCTTCTTCTTCGTCGCCTCTTGCGATACGATAGTCAACAATAAACTCAGGAGTTACTTCATCACGGAAGTCAGCGAATGCATCGTAAACATCGTCTTCTTTGTCAGCGTCACAGAACACTTTCAACACTTCGCCGTCAAGCCAAGTATCGTTAGCTATTCCGTAGTTGTCAATTTTCTTCTCAAGTTTCTTAAGAACTTCAACCTTTGAGTTCTTTTCTTCACAGATGTCAGCAAGTCTTGACTGAATAAGTTCAACAATCGACTCAACCGAGTTTTCTGGGTTTGACACTCTGTCTTTTCCGCTTGAAGCAGAAGCGTTCATAACTGAAACGCGTGAACCCTTACGAGCAAGAAGATATGTCTGTAAACCATAAGCAGGAGTTGAACCCATATTCAAAGCCCAGCCTACGCCGTTTGTATAACCGCAGATACCCTTACCGAACCAACCGCCTTCGTATGTTGCGCCGAGTTCTTTTGCTGCAGCTTTCAAATTGTCAATGTAGTCTTCTTCAGGAGAGAATTCACTCTCTTTCAAAACTGCTTCAAATAATTCTTCTTTGTTCATTTCAGTGTTTTCTCCCAAAAATGCTTTCTTAAGTCCGCCAAGAATTGAACTCTTTGGCTGAGCAGCAGGAGCAGCTTTTGCTGCTGTTGGCATTACTTTGCCTGTGTTTGTATCAATAACATTTCTGTTTCTGTCCATAATCATATCAGGCTGTTCTGGAGTCCAATCCTGCATTGCTGCTTTTTCTGCTGCAGGAGCTGCTTTGTAAGCTGCCTGATAAGCATCAACTCTTTTTCCTGCTTCAGGAGACATTGCCTGCTTTGCTGCTACAGGATTTGCCCAAGCAGTTTTGTCAGGTCCTGCTGGAATACCAACATAAATACCTGTCTTATCAACTTCAGCCTGTCCGCGTCCTTCTGCGCCATCAGTAACATCACGAATACCCTTATCAGCGTTTGCCCCAGCGAGTGCTCTTCCTGAAGCTTCGCCGTTTGTGAACTGCATTGTACCGCCGATTTGAGCTTCATTCATAATGTTGTTCAACTGATCTTTGCTTTCAGACTCACGGAATGAATCGTATGTATAACCTTTGTTCAAAAGGTCTTCAATCATTTTTTCCATTGTTTGTCCTCTTAATAATTAGTTGAACAAACAGAAAAGGCGGGTTGTTATACCCGCCTTATTTTATTCATCGATTTCGTTGCCGTCTGTCAACCGCATACCCATCATATGAAGCATTTCACGATAGCCAACTCGGTCAGTCAACCACTTTTTGAAGAACATTTCCTTAACTTCAGAAACGTCTCTGTCGTAAAGTCGAACAAGTAACGAAGCGTCAGCTTTGTCATATTCTTTGTTTACAAACATAACGAAGTCCTTCTTGTTTGGATATTCTTCAAGGATGTCCATAACCTTGCCCTTTTTGCCTTCAAGGAAAGCTTCAAACTTGCGAACATTTACGCACATATCGTCAACGCGTGACTTTACATTTTCGTTTGCTGCACACAAGTCATCAACTTCGTTAGCAAGATAGTATCTGAACAGACGATTGTCGCCGAACTCTTCGCCTTTCGACTCAAACTTCAAACGAATATAATCTGCACACTTAATCTTTACACGGTTGAAATATTTGTCGCAAACAACAAGACCTTCGCCGTTGTCAGCTGCAGTCCAGTTTGCTACAGTTTTCAACATATCCTTGTCATCTTTGAAGTTGTAAACTTCAGGTGTTTCAAAAGGAATACCGAAGCGTTCCTTTGCGTCCCAGAAAGTCAATTCATCACCTGATGGCATACGGAAGCCGATAAGCCACAACTTTGCGTCTTTCACAATGTCAGTATGGATTTTGTTCCAAGGTGACTCAAGCTCAAACATTACAGTTGCGCCTTCTGGGATTCTCTTACACCAATCGCTGTCTGATACAAAATAAATACCATTGTAATAAGCTTCACAAGGTTCTGAAGCAGACACTTTCAAAGCTCTGTTCAGTACATCAGACATATTGTTCAAACGAGGCAAGCCTGGGATAAAATCAACAGGAGCGCCTGGGTCGTTCTTTGTTGCGACACGGCCGTTTGACATCCAATAAACGATACCGTCTTTCTTGAATGCTTTATAAATCCAACCGTCTCTCTTATGAGAATACCAAGCTGATGCCCAATCAATTTCAGAAGCGTGGCCTTCACCATAATTCCAAAACTTTGTAAATGGGGCACAAACGATTTCACCAGTTGTGTTGTCAACTACAGTACCGCGAGACTCACAAGCAACTTTGAAGAGAGGGTCTTCATTTGCTGAAGCTGCAGTATCAAATAAGTTGTACATAAGAACAGTCCAGTTCTTACCTTCAACTGGGTATATTGATTTCATAACTGGCTTGATAACATTACGCCAGTCAGGATTTGTCTTTATTAAGTTTTCGAGTTCTTCAAAGTTTTTCATTAGAATTCCTCCCAAGAAATGATTTCAAACTGATTTGCGCTGCAAACCATTTCGCCTTTGATGTCCTTTTTATTAACGCCTGTAAGTTCGAAAGTTGTCTTCATTGTAAGATTTGCCATATTTTCCTCCTCAGGATTGACTGACAAAAATAATATAAAAGAACATCAAAGAAAGTTCAAAAATTATGAAAAAAGCCTAGGATTTTGTCCTAGGCGTTTTCAGCGATTTAAGTGTTGCTATTCAGTGAAGAGCTTGATTAAATCGTTCTTTGACATCTGTGAAATATCAATATCAGCGTCTGCTTCAACAAACTCAAAACCTGCTCTTTCGAGGATAGGCTGGAACTTGATGTAGCTTTCTGCCTTAACCTTTGACTGTGCTTCCATAACTTTCATCATAGAAACTGAAGGAACTCTTGCTGAGCCACCAGCCTCAGTATTTGACATAAACAACTTGCCATTTTCAACCTTACAAATTGTCTTTGAGCCGCGACCTTCGTGAGTCAATTCAGCTTCGAAGATAATTGTGTTTGGGTCAACCATAGCATTCTTGTACATATCTTTGTCAGACATAGACCAACGGTCGATTCTGTGCATCTTTGACTTTTTTGGGTCAACAGCAACGAAAAGTTTGAACTTTGAGTTTTCACAGCCAGAGAACTTGTTCAAAGAGAAGATACCGTTAGGTACATCCTTTGCGATGTAATAACATTCAGCAGCCTCTGGGTTAGCTGAAGTCATATCACCTGAGTATACAACCTTTGCCTGTCCATCTCTGTAAGAAGAGTTCCAACCGTAGTGATTGCCTCTTTCATCGATGTAGTGCAAGTCGTAGTCTCTTACGCCCCATTCTTCTCTCCAGTAAACGCCGATAACATTGTGTTCTTTTCCAAGTGGAATTGAAGTACCCATTGGGTAGTTACCAACGAAGTTCTTTTCAGAAGTTGGGAGTGTCAACTCAAGACCCTTAGGAATTGAGATTCTTGTTGGTCTTTCGATAACAAGGTCGTTTCCGTCTGCATCTTTTGTTTCAACCTTTGTGATAGCCTTTGCTTTCAAAGTATCAATGATTGAGTTCTCAAGAACAGCATACAACTTTGCGAGATATGTTGTATCACAAGGAGCCTTGTAGTCCTCACGAACGAAAGTCTTACCATTGCGAATTACGAACATACGGCCCTTAATGTTTTTGCCGTTGAGACGTTCAGTGATACCCTGCATCAACTGAGCCTTCTTAAAGTTTGTAAGGTCACTTACTTTCTTTTCAGCTTCAGCGATGTATTCGTTCTGCTTGTCTTTTGGGTCAAGACATCTTTCCCAGAATCCAACTTTCATTGGCTTATGGTTCTTAACTGCAAGCTTACGAATCTTGTTGATTGTTGAAGCAGTAGCAGGAACTTTCATTGCCAAGAAGATTGGCTTGTAACGATAGAAAATTGAAGAGAGTTCAACTTTTCTTTCGTCAAGGATTTTGTCCAACTTGTTTGGGTCAGTCATACGCTGTGTAAGGTCCTGAACTCTTTTGATTGACTGCTTTGACTTTACAAGCATAGCAGTATCCTGAGTCAAGAGATACATAATTACGCGGAGAACTGAGATTGGCTGCTTTGGAAGAGCGCCTGTCTGAACCGCAAAGATAGCCTGAGCTTCTTTGTTTTTGATTTCATCAACATCAACTTTGTCCAAGAAACCATAATCTTCAATGAAGTCCATCAAAAGATTAAGAGTATCTTTGTGTAATGCGATGCCCGATGTCAACATTTTGTAAACATCTTCAAAGAGTTCATCAGCTGTGCAAGGCATAATTACCTTGTACTTATCGAACTCTACAACAGCAGGCTCATCGTTCTGAGTAAAGCCGTTGCCTTCCTGAGTGTGTCCTGTACCATAAGTTGAAGCGTAGTGTCTCAACTGGTCAATGAACAACTCGAAGCGGTCCTTTGCGATAACATCTTCAAAAGTTTTGTAGAATGTTGAGTTTGGATTGTAAGCAGCGTTGTCCAAGAACTTGTCAACGTCAGCAGTACAACAATCTGGGTGAATAAGATAACCTGCTTTCATAGCTTTTTCGTTCATAGCTTTGAAAGTAGCTAAGTCACAAGGCTCTGCGATAGCCTTATTGAAAAGAGTAATAAGTCTGTAGTCCATCTTCTTTGGACCTCTTTGTAAATCAGGCGGGTTGTAAAAGAATAACATTCACTTTCCTAAATAGGAACAACCGTTGCCATTTTTGTATGCGGTACGAAGGAGTCGAACCCCCGCACTTCAGCACATTCCTGTGCCTAATGTCAATTCAACACTAACTGTCTTTTCGTATCTGATTCGTTGCTGTCGAAGAATACGATTCGGATGAGTTTAGCAGCCGCTTTAGCCTACTCACAAAATATTCAGCATAATAGATCGCTTTCTGCTACGACATACCCTAAGTTGTAACTTAGACTCGTCTTTCGCCGTAGTTACTCGAGATGGCCTTCCTCTTTCACATCGGTGCCGTTTACCGCAAGTATATCTGTAACACCCCAAGTAGCGCTACTTCTTAAGTTAGGAAAACTTAGTTCCTTTGTTTTAAGATGCGCGAATTGGCTAGATTCACGGGGTATAACAATTTCAAAATCCTTAAACTTTTTCTTGAGACAATTAGCAATCTTTTGCTTTGCGTCAGCAAGAATCTGTTGATTTCGTTCGGGCTTTGAAGAGCCTCTAATTCTTAATGTCTTTTCTTTGGAGATTTCAAACTTATGCTTGTTGTACTGTGAAAGGCCTTCGTTCTCAGGCATAATAACGCCGTACACTTCGCCTTGCATAATGCATTCAACATTATAATAGCGCATAAAAACCTCCATAAGATATATAATTAAGGGCGAGATTTATTGCGGCCAGATTCAGCTGCCACTCCCTAGTCTGGAGAAGTGTAGCAATCCACTTTACTGTCAAAGACAGCCCAGACAGATCAAGAATTTGTAAAAATTGATGATAGGAAAATCCTATGCCCGTAATTTCAAAAGTAAAGACGAGTTGTAAAATCTGGAGAGGTCAAGGACCTCAGTATTAGTGGCCGGAAAGGCCACCTTTTATGCTCTTTAATAGGAACAACTTATGTCTTAACATGTCGGCGAGTAGTAAAAAGAAACACCCATTGTTTATAAAATAGGAACCACTTATGCCGAATAATTTATTTAGTTTACTTCGTAAAAAAGTAAACTGTATATTTTATATTAACACAAACTTAACTTCGAAAGCTTCAGGATTCCACTGAATTGTCAACTTTCTGTCGTCGTAACGAGTATCAATAATCTCGTCTTCAATATCGACAGCAGGTCCGCTTACTGTATTTCCAATAAGCAGCTTTACAAAGTGTTCTGCATTTGTCTGCCCAATCAGTGTGCAGTAGCTGTTTCCATTCTTTTTAACTTCGAAGTTGTCACCAACTTTTCTAAGAACATACTTATCCATTTGTAACTCCTAGAGAGCAGCAAGTTCGCTGCGAACAATTGCCATATCTTCAGCAGGAACTGTCCAAGCTGGGATACTCATATCAAGACAGAGCTTGCCGTTGTGCTGCAGGATTGTTGAAATGTAGTAGCTGTATGTAGGCTGTCCATTTTCCCATCCTGGGTAACTTGGGTCAGTGTATTTGCGGTCAAGAAAGAGAACTGTCTTTTTGTCCATATCAACTTTAATTGCCCAGCGTGTACTGATCTGTTTTACCATAGTTTGCTCCTTTTATTTGGTTTGTTACAAAAATAATATAAAAGAAGCTAACCCAAAGTTCAATTTTCGAAGTCAGAAAGTGATAATTTTTTCAATAAAATCCATTCTTCAACTTCCATTTTCCAATACCCATTAAGGTCTTTGTCAACTGGGCAGTCCAAGTTCATATAAAACTTTTTTGTATCTTCTCTGTAAAACACAAGTTGAAACTGTGTCTTTTCGTAACAAGCAGAAGTTACAACAAGATACTGCCCTGAGCAGGGTGGCTCTTTGAGAAACCGAGAACTGGGAATCTTTTCGTTTTCAAAAATGTCAAGCTCCAACTTCAAGTACTCCAATGATTTGTTCAAGTCCATCAATTACATACTCAATGTCTGTAAGGTCCTTCATACAAGCAACCATAATAATTACATCTTCAAGTTTTGAACGAATTGATGTAGGCTTGTCCATAATGAACTCATTTGCTACACAGCGTAAAGCAGCGGCGTGCTTATCTTCCTGACAGCGGTATTCCCAAGGGATTTTGTTTGTCTTATTTTCAAGACCATCATTTTCGTTGTGCCAAGCAGTCAAAACCTTAGACTGATAATACTTCATATACCAAACAACTTTATTGAAGTCTTCAGCAGTTTTCTGTTCAAGTGTCAAACCCCTTTCTGCTTTCGAACCTGCACGATAACAATACTTAAACTGCATTACACAACCTGCAGCAATTCCTGAATAACCAAAAACTAAAAAGTCGAGCAAGTCGATACATTCTGGGTGGTCAAGGCCATCATCAATTTTCTTTTCGTAGTGTCCTGGGTGATTTACCATATCTGCCATAATTTTACCTCTGTGTATTTATATTAACCTAATTCAATATCAAAGTAGGAAGCGATTTCTTTCCAATCAACTTTGTATTCATCTGCTTCTAAACAGTTCGGATATGCTGCATCATCAATGTACATATTAGCAACAATCTTTGGAGAGCCTGTTGTAAACTGTGCTGAGTTGGCAAAGTCAGGAACAAAGCCTGCTGCTTTCAAAGAGTTAAGAGCAGCCTTAAGTGTTTCACCGTTGCGGCAAGTCCATAAACAAATAATATGACCTTTCTCTTGAAGCTTTTTCAATACTTCAATAGCATAAGGGCGAAAAGGCCCAATGTCAGGGTATAAGTTTTGTTGTGTGATTGTTCCATCAAAGTCTATCGCTAATGTCAAGGTCTCTTTCTCCTAGCATATTCATTTTTATTTCGTCCATTGTTTTAGCAATTTCCATCATTCTTTCACGAGAGCCAAAAGTCGCTTCCACAAAATCTTCAAGTTTTGCTTTCTCACTTTTGTATTTTGCAGCAAGGGAAGCAACTTCGCGTTTGCTTTCTCTGTAATAACGGAAGTCATCTCTGCTTACGCCGAAGGAATCAAGAACCATTTTTGCTTCGTGACACCATTCAATATACTTTTTTATGTCTTCAATTGCGCTTTCAGTATGATTTTCCATATAAATATATTAACTTTAATATTTGTAAATTGTAGGACCGTTGCCCTTTTTAACAACGAAACAGTTCTCAGGACCTACATTTGAACCTGAAAGACAAATCAAAGTCTTTTCAGTTTTGCCGACAATTACATCAGAGAAAGTACCTATCTGACCTACTCTTGAACGAGCAATAATATCGCCAACTTCAAAAGTGTTTCCGTATTCGTCTTTTGCCAATTCAGGCGGGAGCTGCTTGTTGCTTGGAATACTTACGTGGTGAACTTCAAATGTTTCAATATGAAGTCCTGTATCAACATAAGAGTTGAGTTCTTTAGCGATGTCTTCAAACAAAGCTCTGACTTTATCATAGTCCTGATCTTCAACATAAATATTGAATGTGTACCAGTCCCAACAAAATCTGTTCTTTCCGATAGCATCTTCAGGAAGGCCGTTCTTTTCAAAACGCTGTGTAATATATTCTCTTAAACATTCAAGGCCTGATGTGTTGTCATCAAGGTACTTCTGCATATCGCCTTTGTGATATTCTTCAATGATTTTGTTTACATCAATAAGACGGTCCCACTTGATTGCCTTAAAGTTACGGTCATCTTTTGACTCTGTGTTAAGTTCAATTTCAACCCACTGAAGTTTCTTTTTCAAAATCTGTGCGCGGAGCTTTGCCCAACCTTCTGTCTTGCCTTTTAATACCATTATACTACCTCATCAGGAAAGTTTACATCATTTACATTTTGACTGTTACAGTGATGCTTACGAACAACATATCCATAACCATAACCATTCAAAAGCTTCCAAGATGCTTTATTGTACCCAACAAAAACATCCATCTGACCTTCATTTGTAATAACCAAATCTCCAGGCTCAGGCTTATTTCCAAGGTAATCTTCTTCAAGAAACTCGTTTCCTTCGCCGTACTTGCCTGCTGAATACTTGAACTTCTTTATTTTTGTTGAAATTGAGAATGGAAGATTTTCCTGCTGAATCATTGCTTTCACTTCATCAATAATTGATTCATCAGTACAGTCTGAATAAAGGAACACCCCTTTGTTTACATAATTACGGCTTTCCATATCCCATTCAGTAGTTTTGTCATCATAGGCAATTTCAATTTTCTCAGAAGACTTTCCGCAAGCGGCTTTAATCATCATAAGAATAATGTATCTGAACAACTGTCCTTTGTTATAAGGTCTGTCACTTTTCTTAAAGTCTTCTACACGGAAGTCCAGCTTGCTTTTAATTTCATCTTTATCTGTAATATCACTAAGGTTAAATTGTGGGTACATTTTAGCGAAAACTGAAACCATTTTCAAATAGGTTAGTTTATCAATATCATCTTCAGCATAACAAGAAATCTCAAGTCCTTCAACTGGACTACCTGAAGCATAACAGTAAGATCTGATTTTCATCAGATTTTCAACATAAGGTCTTCCTTCAGTAATTTTAACCATAAATACCTCCAATAATTCAATATAAATAAATATTGTCTTATTCTTTATTATTATTGTTCCAATATATCTAAAAAAGTCATTTTGACACTTTTTGTCAAAGTGTCAATCTGATTTATTCTCTCAATAAACTGCGAGCCCCTCTGCATTTTGCGTCTTCATCAAGAAACACAGTTGTAAAAAGTGTTTCATCTTTGAACTCTGGACGGAATTGCGCATTCATAAGAGTATCAACAATCAAAAGTTTAGTTTTTTCAAGCTGCTTGTATTCTTCAACATAAGAGCCTTTCATAAACAAGCATTCCTGTTTTCCTTCAATAAGAAGATCCATAATTTCATTCTGACGGTCTCTTATTTCAAAATAACGCTGCTTGTAATAAGCAATCTTTTCAGATGCAAGATAAGGCTTAGGCTTTGAAGGTCTGTCATCAATTCCTTCTTTGTAGTCAAGTTCCTTTTTAACCTTTTCTTTTCTCCTGAAGATTTCTTTTGCTCTTTCTTCTTTTTCGATTTGTTTCTGTAATTTTTCTCGGTATGCAGCTTCGTACATATCAATATCGAACTTATCAGAGCGAGGATTGATATAGTCATTATCAAAGTCTCCCTCTCTCAGCTTACAGCATTCATCATCAACGTATTCTTCTGCTGCTTCATATTTATTCATCACCATTCTCCATCTCCAACCCAGTAATCTTTACAAAATGGAAGTTCATCCCAGTCTGCTCCGTTACAATGTCCTTTAGGATTTAAGTTTGCATTAAACTTACAAACTGAACAACCAACGCCGATACTTCTAAGAAAGTCTTTGTATTTATTAAGCTCGGCGTTTTGTATCTTTTGAACAAACTTCACAAGGTCCTCTTTTGGGACCTCGCTATGTTTATTCAAAAAGTCAGCTATGAGTTCTTCGTCCATACTGGACACCCGCAGCCCAAAGTGCTTTCAAAGTTGAAGATGACTCTGCACTGACGCAAGCAATACCCAACTGCTGACAAACACTTTCGTATTCAATTTCATCAGGAGACTTTTCATACTTCTGATGCATTGCCTTTACACCGTTGAAAATTGAAGCGATTTCATTTTCATTCAAATCTGAAAGCATATCAATAATTTCATCGGCCTGTGAAGTCGACTTTCTAACTTCAGGCTCAGTCTGCTGCATAACCTGATTAAGAATCTGCTGTGCAACGCTGTCTTTACGGAGACGACTTGGAACATCTTCTGGGAATTCATATTCGTTACAGAAGTAGTCAAGAAGTGCTTTAAGCTGTTGCTGCTTTGAAGGCCAACTGCTTGCGTCGACTCCCATAATGGATTCAAGGAATACAACCTTTTCCCCAATTCCGATAAATCCGAAATGTTCAAGAATGACATTTACATTAACAGGATTTACCACTGTAAGATTTTTGAGTGCTGTGAGACACTCATCTGCTTTATTTTTCGACATATCCTTTGTCCTCCAAATTATATTAACTATTTTCTTTGTCCCAGTTCTTGTTGAACTTTGCCATCTTTTTATAAGTTTGGATAGCAAACTTCTTTGCATCAACAAACTCTTCCTCAAGGCGAGACTTGCCGTCTGAACCTGTTACCTTGTAGCGGCCGTCCTTTGTGTGTTCAATCATAGGCATATGTTCGTGAGAGATACACACTGTAAACCACTTTCCACCAATCTGCTGCTTTTCAAACTTGTAAGCCTTTCCCATCGTTATCTCCTTAAGCGATTTCTACTGTCATATTTTCGTTTTTCTTCAACCAAGCTGAAGTCTTTTTCCAAGCAGAAGCGTCTGCTTCAGCTCTTGACTGAGCTTCTTTTGAGTTGATCTTTTTGAACCCAAGTCCGCCGTATCCGTTGCAGTTACCTGACAACTCAATGCGAGTATGGAAGAAATGTTCTCCGTTTGAAAAGTTGTATTCTGTTGAATAAACGCGGATTTCAGAGATGCGGTCAGCTCCGCCTTTGTAATAGTCGATTACTGAACCCTGATTTTCGTTGTGATAGTATTTTTCAAACTGAGCCATAATTTCCTCCTTGGCGTTGTTTACAAAAATAATATAAAAGGGGGTTTAGCAAAAGTTCAAAAATTGTTAAAAAAACCCGAGAAAAAACTTCTCGGGTTGAGATTTTGCAGAAGGAAAATATCTAACTGCTATTCAATCTGCTGCTTGTACTCAGGGTCTTCTTAAAGCAGTTAGCCTGACCTTACAAGCCCGGGCCTTTTCTGTCCTCTCAGCAGCTAAGTGAGAGTGAGTCACTCTTTTGGTAAAGGCTACCATTATCCCGCTCGTCCTTTGTGACCCAATTAGTGACGGGTCCCGCAGGTAGAAAACGTATACGCCAACGATTAAGTTGACGAAACATCGGAAACAACTTGTGTTTCAAATGGCGGAGTCCTCACGCGTTCCTCCGCTGACGCTATACCCATTATTAGGAATTGAACCTAAACCTCCGCTCTCAACCAAGCGGCGTGCTCTTCCATAACACTTTAAGGGTATGTCTTTCGACACAACAGTCGGATAAGCTCCCCGACTGCACCCGCTGTTCTTCTCAATCCTAGAGAACAATGAAGAACCGTAATTGTCAATTCTCAGCCCATACATTCAGGTCTTACGAGCGTTTGACATGTGCGGCCTTTCAAACTCCCAACTTCTTAGGGAGAAAATACCGCTCGGTGACTCCTTTCAAACTTGCTACAATAAGGTAAACTAAGTTGACTGTCTACATCACAACTTCATCACGGGGATGCCACACGGTTTTCAGTATAGCAACCTTCCACCACTTGCTTCTTTCGAGTGTAAAGCAAGAAGTTCACCTGGGATAAACCCAATAGTTCTGACAGGACTCGAACCTGCGCTCTCCCGTCTCCACGACGGGCGGGATAGCCAACTTCCCCACAGAACTGAACTTTCTCAATCCTAGAAAGTCTCTTTCGAGCGAAACCGTAAAGTTTGCCGCGCTTAAATTATCTTGCGGACTTACGAGCGCCCCAGCTTATTCATAATATAACAATCGTTATATTTCAACCTTATATTAACCAGGGAGCACCCTTATAATCAGCTGCATAATATAAGGCCTATTTAAGCACACTGCATAAGAGCATCTAGAATCTTAACAATCGCCTAAATATTCTCGCACCATTTGTCGGCGAGTGACATGTGCGGAATTGCTTCCGCTTTGGACCTAGCGGGTTTCGAACCCGCGTCTTGCTCTGACGCCCATTAACACTCTTTACAGGCTTAAAACCGAATTGCTGGCAGGGACGGTCATAACCCACGCAAGATTTCAGTTTTCGTTTGAACTAAGTTATCTTCCAACTTTTGTTCAACTTATCAGATGGTCGATACGAGCATTCAGATATCTGAGTCACTGAAGTCGCAGTCGGTTGTCAATGCATCCGACTAGGAGTTGCCTTAGGCAGCGCGAGCAAAAGCTGCGCGTGAACCACGAGCAACAACTGAACGTGAAGTTGCAGTTATTTGTTTCCGTATTAAGGTCGGCACCTTTACCTGATGTTAAAGAACTATTCAGCCAATCGATTCCACAGTTAGGCCCGATAACTGATAATTTTATATTAACACCTTAGAAGGATTTTGTCCATCCTGGGCGTTGAATATTCTCACTTAATTGACGAGAGACTGTCGCCCATTCTTCTCTGCCCTTAGGTAACAACTTGAAGTCGTTGTAAGGCAAATCTGATGGCTTGTCAGTTATCTCTTCAATCAATTTGTTCGCTGCCATTCTGCGGGCAGTCGAAGTGATTACTGCATTTGAAAAGACCTGTGCAAGTTCAATGCAAACATTCATTTCATCACCAAACTTTGCTGCCCTTTCCTCAGCGTCCTGCATAATTGACGCACATAAAGAATCAGGGTTGTATTCGTTCAATAAGTTCAGAATATGAAAGTCGCATTCATTTGCTTTGTAGGATTTCACTGTTTACCTCCGTATACAATTTAGTCTTAAAACTGTATACTTCAATAAACACTTAGTCCTGTTTGATTACTTCAGCAAATACATTTGCGTTTCTTCGCTGAACAATTCTGTTTCCCTTGCGAGCGATGTAAACACTTGCGAGAGTATTGTAGGAAAGATCCCATCCGTTGTACTCAACTTCAAAACCTCTGCGAACTAATTCAAGCATCTTTTTCATAATATTTCCTCCGTTTAGTTGTACTGAATTGACATTACATAATGGTTGTGGCTGTAGCATTCAACATCCCAGCTAACAACTTCTTTGTTGAAGAGCTTTTCGATTTCTTCATAAGTATCATAAGACTTAGGGCGACGGTTTGAACCAACTTTCTTTGCTTCAACTGTTATTCTCCAAGCGCCGCAAGCAATCTTCCAAGCGTTTGATCTTTCCCAAGTTTTATAAAGTGTTTTGAAATCCATAAGTTCCTCCTTAAGCGATGTACCAGTTGTATTCACACTGTCCGTTGTTGTACTCGTAAGTATTCATTACGAGAAGTTTGTCAAGTTCGTTTCCGAACCCGTCCTGAAGGAAAGCAGTTTTACGTTCTGTTCCGTCAGCAGCAACAGTATCTTTCATCAACCAACCGATTCCGTAGATTCCGAGTGGCTTAAGTTCGTCCCACATTTTTGCGTGTTCTGCAACTGACATTGTGCCGTTGTAGCGGGCGATAACTTCTCTTACATCATCGAAATTGATAACTGCCATAATTTCCTCCATCAGACAAAAATAATATAAAAGAAGTTGTTCAAAAGTTCAGTTTTTAGAAAAACTTTTCTCTTAAAGTTTTGCTGCAGCAAACAGCGATACAGCCTGCGAGAGTGAGACAACAGAAAATGAAAGCGAATCCACTTCCTGCGAACCAAGTAAAACATTCATCAGCAATAAGCCAATCAACAAACTTTTCCATTTAGATTTCTTCCCGGCCACTTTCGCCTTTTTCTATGATGTAAGACTTATAATTGGTCTTACCCTCTTTAATATCATTAGCTTTGATTTCACAAAGAGCTTCTTTTGCTTCATCGAATCCGTTGAAGAACACTGTTTTCCCGTACTTCTCTGAAACAGCGACTTCATCATCAGTCATCAAATTCGCTACCATAGTTCTGCGGGTTGTGTCACCTATATCTTTTTTGAGATGCCATACCCATCTTTTGTTTGCTTCTGTAATTGCAGCGATACTTTCAATTGGAATAATTAAGATTTCATATGATGCTGTGTCAAAGTGAAATCTCTGTGCAGCGATTTCAAAAAACTTGTCGCATTGAGACAGGACTCGAGCCTGCGTATACCAACGGTCATTCTTCATACGAATATCATAAACCTTTTCTGCATCAATGGTTGATCTTGTCAAAGTAACCTCCGAATTGGAGACAGCTTCCCACTCCTTGGGTCAACTGCCGAACCCCGAAACCCTGGCTTCCGCCATTCAACGCCGACTTTACCATCAGACAAAAATAATATAAAAAGAAAAGCCCAGAAGTTCAGATTCTGGGCTAAAATTTTTAATTTTTTTAATTTTTATTCTTCGTCAATTACATTGTGGAAAGCATCTTCAAACAACTGACGAATCTCAGCAGGAGAAACTCCTAAAGAATTGAGTTCTTCAATATCATTTGTCCAACCGTTGTAGATTTCATAAGAGCGGTCAGCACTTTCATTGAGCTTTTTAGCTCCTGCATTGATTACACTTTCAAAAAGTGCTTCTTTCTGTTCTTTATTTTCAAACATAGTTTTCTGTTCTTCGCCAAGTTCTTCAAGGCGTTTGATTTCTGATTCTTCAATTTCAACTTCGTTTTTGTCAACTTCGCTTGTATAACCCTGGTCACTGAAATATTCAAAAACTGCATCTTTGAAACTGCCAACGCCAAATCCCATATCGAAGCCAAAGTCTGGGTCATCTGATACAAAAGTTGTATAGAAGCTACACATATTGCCTTCGTCAAGTCCCGAGCAAGATACTTTTACCTGAAAAGGACCACCTGCATAAAATGTAATTGATACTTCAGCATATCTGTCGTTCTGTGCTCTGTAAGCTTTTTTCAAAATCTCACCGAGCTTTGCATAACTAATCTTCATATACTACAACCCCATCATAACCGTAAACATATACTGCTTCTCCGCCATCTGGGAATCTTACAGCAACGCCGTGATCTGTTCTTTCAAGTTCACCACTTTTAATCATATCAGCAACAACACCCGAGTCGTCGTAACGAAGCAACTGACCGATGTTTCCCGCTTTGATAACCTTAACAGGCTCGTCACCGTAAACGTATCCTGTATCACCCATATTAACGCTCTGAATAGCCTTTACAGCTTTTGGCTCAGCATAAAGATCGAAGTCTTCAACGCCTACAGAGTCCAAGATTCTGAAGTTACAACCGCCGCCCATATCGCTGTCAAATACGATAACATCTTCTTCGCTGAAACAGTCGCAGTACTCAGCTGCATCTTCACAACCGCTTTCTTCAAGTTCTTCATCTGAAATGTCCATCTCTCTGAAAACGTCTGCGTCGCCAACTTTACCTGCAGCAACAACGTCCATATAACCGTCAGTTACTTTAAGACCATCTTCTAATGCGTCAAGAAGTTCGTCCATAGTTTTGATTTCTTTCTTTGCCATTATTTTCCTCTTTTACCGTTCGGTAATAATTTTATAAATTAACACATTTTCAAGCTAAAATTTACCGAACGGTAAAATTACTGAAACTGTGTCATATTCAACTTTCATATTGTGTTCGATGTCTTTGAAGTGGTAACCATAATCTTTAGGTACAGTTTTACAGAAGTTCTTTCTGAACTCTTCACTGTCTTCAATAGGACGCTCAAATACAATTGTCATTCCTTCAGCGCCGTTTGATAAACAGTCAATCATTTTGTTGTCATTGAACTTGTTATAAAGACGGGACCAGTTTTGGAACATCTTTCTATAAAAGTAAGCATTATCATCTTCAGTTTTGTCAGAAGCTTGACGATAGTCAGGATGCATCATTTCGGTTTGTCCGTGCCAACTGATTGCTTTCACAACGCCGTCACTTCTCATTGAAACTTTCAAATAAATGTATCTCTTTTTATCGCGAACTGGGACCATAACTGAGAAAATGTACAACTCCTCGTCTGGGTTGTTTCTGTTAGGAACAACAGCAATTAAAGAGCGAGGCTCAAGATACATATCAATAATCATCATTGATGTTTTCTTGTCCAACTTTTCAATATGCATAAAGTCGAGGTTCTTGTCACGGTCGATAATGTCAAACTTATATCTTTTAATAGAGTCTTTTATTGTCGCAACAACAGCTTCAGCCTCTTCCTTTGAATGGTGTCTTGAGGCGTTTACTTTTGTTTCGTCAAGTCGAGACATTATATAAATGCTTTCGAATAAGTTTTCCTTCATATAAATAATTAGTCGCTATGTATCTTCATTTCATAAAATAATATGGACACCAAACTTTTTGAACAAATATATGACGCTTGTAATGATCCGTGTGACACATTAAATCCTGAAACACCATCACAGCAAGAAACTGAGAAAAATATTAATGACTTTTTGAAAGCATTATTAATGAAACTAATCTACAATGTCCTCATACCTAATTATGTTTTCAAAGCTAAAGGTGCTTTTTGTAATTTTATTATAAGGTAAAGTGTTCAACTTTTTTAGGTGAATTGAGAAGCCGTTTTCATACAGTTCATTCATCTTCTCGCCCCATTCAAAAATGAACACTCTCTTATCTGCTCTTCCATAGTCAACGCCAACAATTACATATGAAACTACACTTTTAGCTTTTGAATATTCTTTAAGGTAAAAAGACTGCCAAGGCTCAATCCTGTTGAAGTTAAAAGCTCCTGGCTTTTTCAAAAACTTAGCTTCCCAACAGATGAACCTTAATTCGCCATTAATCATTAATGTGCCTATGCCGTCAAAAGCCCTTTTAGATGTCATATTATACATACCACTAGGGTCAGGGATCTTAAAGCCATTTATTAAAGATTTTGTTATTACTGAACAAAGCTCTGCTTCATTTTTCATATATAAACTCCTCTGATGAAAGATTTAATTTATTCTCAACATAGTCAACAAAAACATTATAATCATCTTTAGTTAAAATTATAACATTGTGTTGTTTCATACAAAGATGCTTTGCTTCATAAAGGTCATCTTCATCTCTGTTATAAGGATTTATCATTCTTTTTGAAGGGTCTTTATCTTCAAAAAATTGATTGCCTTTTATTTCAACTAAAGTGTCATCAACTAAAAAGTCGGGAAAATATCTATGAACTTTGCCATCATAAAGATATTCAAAAAACACTTCAGGCTTATACATAAAGTCAATATTGTTTGCTTCAAAATATATATAAGCGCAAACTTCAGGCCAACTGTCAAACAAAAAGTTTTTATAAGCAAGCTTTTTACCGCGTTTTTTATTTATTAAAGCCCACTCTTCATCAGTTCTTAATGAAATTGTTACACGCTCTTTTTCTTTAACTTGTTCATTTTGAGCAGGATTTTCAAAACCAAACTTTTCAATAAAATACTGCTTTCTGTGTTCGATAACTTCTGGGATTTTGAAGTTGTGGTCAACACCATATTTTTGAAGCAAAGTCTGCTTTCTCTTTTCTAAAACTTTTTCTTTATAGGAGGGGTCTTCTTGTGAATGCCTTTCAACAGTGTTGTGTCTTTTAAGTTTTAAGCTTTCTAAAAACTCAGGATTTTTACTGTGTTCTTCAAAAGTCTGCTTTCTCTTATCAATTACACTCTGAATATAACTGACATTAGAATAGCCATACTTTTCTTTTATGCTGTTTTCAATACGATCTTTAAGAAAGCTGTTGAAGTTTTCTTTTGAGCCGTACTTTTCTTTTATTGATTCATTTATTTTATTTTTAACAATGTCGCTTTGCGCAGCCCATTCAGTCCCATACTTTTCTAAGCTTTTTGCTTTCATTCTTTTTAATACATCTTCATTTTGTAATGGGCTTTCACTACCATACTTTTTTAAGTTGGTAGCTTTTCTTTTAGCAGTGATTGCATCTTTTTGATCTTGTGTATGAACTGCTGCAGCCTTCATATTACACTTTTTGCATACAAGCCCTTTGAAGTTTGCTAAAACTCCAATATAATTATTTTTACAAACATCACAAGTGAACTCAATTTTCTGGCTTCTAGCATAATTGAGTTTAAGTTGATTAACTTCATCAATATTATTTATATGAATTGGCTTATCAGAATATTGTTTCTTTTTCATACAATAATTAGTAAGTTTAGTTTTTAATGAAGCTATACTAATTAAATAGAATGCAGATGGAGGATTTATGAAAGCGACGTTCAAGTGTCCTAAGTGCGGGGCAACAAAAGAAGTTAAGTTTAAGACTGGAGAAAAGCCTCAACCGCCAAAATGCGACTGCGGAGAAGATATGATTCGCTCATTTGGAAAAGTTCAAATAGGTGATGTTGTTTCAGATGAAATGCTTGATCTTGGTCAAACAATGCTTTATCAATAATTAAAAAGGCGAGCTTGAAGCTCGCCTTATATTTTATTTTCTTAACATTCTTAAAACTTTGTCAGGGTCAGTATGAAGGCGTTGAGCCAATTCACTCTGATCTACATCGTGCTTTTTAAGCAATGGTCCTACATTAGCTGCGGCATACAATGTGTTTTTAGCAACGCCCCATTCTGCAGCAATTTCAGGTAATGTCTTTTCACCAGCAAGAATATCAGCAACAAGCTTTCTCTTTGGCTTATCAACTTTCTTTGAACAAGGTTCCTGTAATTCAGGATCTTCACAGAACTCTTTCCAAGAATCCCAGAAGTCGTCTGTTTCAAGATGAGAAGCGTGTTCTTCACCTGTAACTTTGTCCCAAGCTGTTGCGCCGCCCTTTTCTGAATCGTCCATTCCATCAGGAGCGATTGCATCATCAAGAGGGTCCTTCATTCTTGACTTGTTTTCTGAAATACAGTCCATTCTTAAGTACTGACCGAACCAATACTGCCAGTTACCAATCTTCATTTCGCCGTCTTTGTATACTCTTGGCTTAAATGACTTGATTGCCTTATCAAAAGCAATAAACATAATTCCGATGAAGTCACCGAAGTCGCCATTAGCAAGACGAGCAGCAATTACTTTCTGAGAAGCAGCTGAACCAATGAATACCTTCCAGAAAACATAGTAACACATTTTGCGAGCAGCAATCAACAAATAACATTCAGCATATTCGTTCCCGTCTTTTGCGTCCTGAATAATTGTTGCGAGGTCTTCGCCTGTTTCTTCAACGTAATTTTTATAGCCAGAGCCTGGGTAGATAGCGTTGAAGAATTCTTTATCGAACTTCTGATTAAGTCCTGTGTTGCTCTGAAGCTGTGCACGGAATTCTCTGTAGTCGTCTCTATCTAAGTTCTCAACGTTGTCAACGCCGAGTTCTTCATTTAATTTTGCCATTTATAATTCCTCTTATAAATTAGTTGCTATTTCCAAGTCTTCTCCGCCACTGTTGATAAATCCATCAATGTCGTTTTTATAACTTGCGGAGTCAGCTGCCCAACCAGGCTCCCAACTTTTAAGATTTGATGCCTGTAGTTTGCCGCCAATGTTTGTAAAGTAATAATCTTTACCTGGGTTTTCAAATTCAAGTGCGTAATGATTTGTGAAATCACCAATGCGGTCGCCGCCGTCTTTGTAAGTTTGCCATTCAGGAGACATAGCAGGATCAGTACCTGTCCCTGGAGCAATCATTTGACTTGCTGCTTGTTTGTCAAGATAAGCCTGCTGTAAGCTATGAACATTGCTTCCAATGTTTGCTGCAGACATACCTGCGCCATAAGCAGATAATGCGCCAAGACCTGTTTTAAGAGCGCCTTTGCCGTTTTCACCACGAGCAAATGCACGACCTGCGCCTGCGAAAGAACGACCTGAAGTCAATCCTAAACCGACAGTTTTCATACCGCCTGCGATACCTGCCAAAATTGGAGCTGCAGCACCGCCAGACATAGCTGTTGCTGCTAAACCTAAGGCAAGACCACCAATGGAAAGAACAGGTCCGGCTTTCTTCAAGAATGACTTGAAGTTTGTCCCAGGCATCTTAATTCCAACGCTTGCTAAATTTTTTGTTTGATTTAAGAAGTTTTGCGCTGACTGCGCAAAAGCTGCAACTGTTTTTTGTATCTTCTGAGTTGGGTCAACTGCTTCTTCAACAAGACCCATATCTTTGTTTATTCTTGTTGAGGTAAAACCTGAACCTTTTGCGCCAAGTTTTCCTTTATCTTTGCCGAACCAACCAGTGTTGTCATCGACAGCTTTCATAGCAGCTTTGAAGTTTGGATCTCTAATTTTCAATAAAAGATTGTCTGCTGCTTTCTTCCAGTCGTTAATTGCTTTTTGAACATCAGGAGGAGTGTTCTTCTTTTTGTCAAAAGGAATAAGCTCGATTTTCAATTTATAAATCTGCTTTTCCCATTTTTTCATTGACGACTGCATAGAACCGAACAAAGCTTTTTCGTTAAGCTTGTTGATATATAATTCTGCTGAACCAAGGTCTTCATTCAAACAAGACTGCCATAATGATTCAGCAATGTTTTCATATAATGCTTCCATCGCTATTCTCTGAATAATTAGTCGATGATTACGCGAGGGTTATACTTTACTATTTTATGAGGTTTGTTCTTTTCAATACATAAGTCAATATCGTGCTTTGTCCCGTGAGACTGCCCGTCCCACAAGATAAGACAATAATCACATTTTTCAACCATTGTGACATTACGACGATAGCCTGCAGAACGGCCATATTTATCCCATTCAGCAGGGAAATCCCAGGTACCAACTTTATGACTTTCTGCCCAATTTTTGGCTATCATATCAACGCCTTTAGCAAGTCCGTTGATAATTATAAAGTCCATATCGCCTGAATAGATTTCTTTGAGGTACTCAACTATCTGTCTTTCAACCCAAGTAACATCTGTAATGGACCTTGAGCCGCATACCATAACGCCAACCATTATTTTTTCAAATGTTCAATGATGTGGTCAGTTGTAAGCAATTCAGTTGCGTAACAAGTTGTTTCCTGTCCGTCACGAAGAACTTTACATTTTGACTTCGGTGCGAATACATAATCTTTGTTATCAACATCATCGTGAACACGAATTGCTTTCATATGTGTCGAACCAACGAATGTTCCGAATCCTGTCATCGAGTGTAAGTCGGATGTTGTTGAACCATCTTTGTAAACTTCGAATAATGTTTGGTCAGGTTTTGTTACTGACTGCTCTGGAGTGTAAAACTTTTCTTCAGGTTGTTCATTCAAGAATGTATCAATTGAAGCAAGACGAGCCTGAAGAGAAGCATAGTCGCAAGTTGCCAAGAACCAACTTCTGTTCCCACCTTTGATACAATTTTCTTTCTTTTTAATAACCATAAATACCTCTTGAATTATATTAACTACAATTGATTAGGAAAGTCATCAAGGTCAACTTCGTTGTCAAACCGATACTGCAACTCTAATCGCATTCTTTGCTTTTCCCAAGTAACAACCCAACAGTCATCAAAGCTCTCTGCTTTAATATCATCATTTTCAGGCGTTGATAAAAACTTAAGAGAACGTTGATCTTGAATTGCTACAGGTCTCCCACATTCGTGAATTATGCAGTATCCGTCAATCGCATCCTTTGGTTTTACAATTGTGCACTGATACTCATCATAAATTGTTTTCTCAGGCACAAGCTTAAAATATTTCAATTCATTTGAAAACCTGTCAGTTGTGTCTTCATATAGCTTATTCTTCAGCGACATCGTCTTCATCCTCTTCAACTGGAATCATACTCATAACAGTAGGATCGAAGAGGTATTTCCCAACTACGCCGATTTGCCCCTGATTCTGTTTCAACATTGAAACTTCACAATAGTCAGGCATATCTTCCCAGAGGTCTTTATCCTCAATCATCTGTTCCGCATAGTATTTTGCTCTGAACAAACCTACAGCCCAACGAACACGTTCCAAGAATGCACCTGAGTTTTTAATTTGATTACGAACAGGTCTGAACTTTTTAAGGTCGTCAAGGTCATCAGCACGGCCTTCACCTTCGCCTTTACGATTCATCTGAAGAACAGCAATATAATGGAAACCCAATTCCTTTGCCATTGCGTTCAAGATGTTGATAGCAACTTCAATACCCTGAGCAAAGTTCATACCGCTTGAGTCAGTAATCATAAACTCTTTAACCATCGAAAGAAGGTCAAATACAACGATACAGTATTCCTGTCCGATGTCCTGCTGAAACTTTTTAATATCCTGCTTAATCTGTGTCAATGAAATGGAAGCACATTCAGAGAAGCGGAAGTTTGGATTTTGTTTCAATACATCAAACTGTTCCTTAATCTTCTGTCTTACCATTTCCCAAGATGTTGGGTCAGGAGGATTTACCAAGTCGTCCATATCAATGTTTGAACGCAAAGCCATCATACGGTCAAATGTATCTGTTTCACCCATTTCCAAAGAATAATACATCATAGGAACACGAGAGTTGATACAGCGGTTAATCAAGTTCAAACAGAATGCGGACTTACCCATACCTGTTGCTGCGGCAATCAAACCACCACTTCCTGGAGCAGGTCCGTACTTAACTGCCTTATCAAGAACAGGATCACCAAACTTATATTGTTTACCGTTCTTACGAGCTTCAAAGTTTTCAAGATATGATTCTTCAACTTCTTCAAAAGTTTTGATACGCTGCTTCTTCGCGATAGGCATTAAGTAATTTTCAGCTTCATAAAGTAACTGACGAATCTTATCGTTGTCCAACTCAGAACGAAGTGGGTTGCTGTTGATAATCTTTTTAGCTTTTTCAAGAACTTCAAGACCTTTCATTGAAGAAGCAGTATCCTGTAACATTTCAACTGCATCTTTAATAACAACATTAGGGTCTGTGTTTACATTGATAAATCCTTGAATGAAATCAGGTGTAACATTGATGTTACGAGCTGAAGCGTCCTGAAAGATTGCGTTCTTTGACTGTGGAATACCTGAAGCATTCAACTTTGACATTGCGTCAAAAGTATCCTTACAGGTCTCGTGAACGAAGACATCTCTTTCAACGCCTGTCTCAAGGAAGTTTTGAGGATTTAAGTAAAGAGCATTTAATAAGCGGTATTCCGCTATAAGAACTGGGTTCTGCTCATCAAGATTTTCTACGGTTCTATTCATTTCAACCTCTTAAATTATATTAACAGACCCAACTAAATAATAACGAAAAAAGTTGAGCGGCAACTCAACTTTCTTCTAAACACAATTTATATTCGAGGTATAAACTATGTCTAATAAGTTAGTAAGTCCAATCTATTATGTGTATAAGTTAACTTTCAAAAGCGGAAAGACTTATATAGGTCTCCACATTCAAAAGAAATCTAATGATAATTATATTACATCATCATCGTATTACAAAAAGCATCCGGAAGACGGTATACTTTTAAGAGAAATTCTCATCTTCTGTAAAGACAGAGAAACGCTGTCTTTTATGGAAACTTGGTGTATATTATCTGATAAAGCCTACAATGGAAACAATAATGTTAACCATAACATAGGTGCATTCGTTCATAGAATGTGCGGGTCAAACTTAGGATTTAAGTTTTCTGAAGAGACAAGAGAGAAAATTCGTCGAAAACATTTAGGAAGAAAACTTACTGAAAAACAACGAAAGTCTTGCTCTAAGGCTGCATCAGAAACAGTTTGGTATAATAACGGGGTTATCAGCATTCGCATTAAGAATACTGAAAATCCCCCCAGAAGGATTTACAAAAGGACGACTTAAAAAAGTGAACCAGTAAATTCAATAGTTGTTGACTTTAGATAATTATCTTCAAATTTCAAAAGCGTTTTATTCAAAGACGTCTCTCTTTGAATAAAATCTGCTATTGAAGCAGAAAAGTTTTGACTAGCAATATCATTAGGTAAAACATTTGATATAAAAAATATACCTTTATTCAAACAAGAAATTCTCTTTCTTATCCAAGAATCAAGTGTCCCAAGTTCATAGCCTGAACGACTTATCCAAGTTTTTGATTTGTCAAAAGCTTCATCAATAATTATCAAATCAGTCTCTTCGAGCTTTTCAACTTTTGCTCTTGCCTTTTCAGCTCTTTCTTCATTGAAGTCTTCAGCGTCCATTAACAACTTAACAAGGTCATTCATAAGCATATACCTTACAGAGAAACCTTTGTCAAGAAGCGACTTACCTACCCAAGACATCATCGTTGTCTTCTGTGTTCCGTTTGGTCCGTAAAGATAACAAACCAAAGAACGAACAGCAGGATTCAGTTCAAACTGTTTTACATAATTTATAATGCGGTCCTTATCAGCAGCGGACTTTGTACCTGCATACTGACGAGGACTGTAATTAAAATGTCGTGGGTCAAAGCCATTATGTTTGTAAGTTTTTTCAACTGTATTGGCGTGAACCCACTTTTTATGACATTCACATTCTTTAACGGAAGGACCTGCGCCCTGCATTACGTGCAAGTACAGATACCCGTTATTACAATTTCCGCAAGGCACAAACTCCATTTTTATCTCCTAAGAACAATTCCCGAACTTGTCTGTGAATCTTCAAAAGCTCTTTTCTCTTCAAAGTAATTTTTCAAATCTTCGAAGTGACGGGAATAAATGTGCATTGAGTCTGAAGTCCAAATAATTGTACCGACTTCAAGGTCAGGATATGTTGCTTTCAAATCTTCATACATATTCTGATATACGAAGCAGTTCCAAGCAAGATCAGAACAAATGAATCCATAACGAATATCATTGCTTCGCATATTGTGAATCATATAAAGTTTGTTGTTACGAATAAAGAAGTGAGAGTACATTGTGCAAATCATATCGTGCATTCCGTCTCTCTTATAATCTTTGAAGATTTCAGGACGGTTGTAAACGATGATTGCGTTTCTTGTTGTCTTGTCTTTCTTCAATACTTCGAGACAATTGTCGTACTGACTTCCGTTCTCTTCACTGAAGACACACCAACCGTAGTTTGAGTTGATTTCTTTCTTTTCGTCTTTTGTACAGCAAGACTGCCAAGTTGGGTTTGTTTCAATTCCTTCGTGCCCGATAATTGATAGGTCCATAGACTTGTACCAATCAAGTTCGTGGGCAACATACTTTTTAGGAGTTGAGAATCTTTTGTCCAAATAAATGTACGGAGCATAAGGGTCAAGTTCGAATGTTCTTCCAAGAAGTTCGACATAACCTTCCTGTCCTGCAGTCTGGGAAGCATTTGCTCCTGTTGTAATCAGGTACTTCCCAATTCTTTCTTCATCACAAATCTGAACATAAAGTCCAGATAACACTTCACGAACAACCGCGTCATTGTTGCGGTTCTTTTCAATAGGTTCTTCTACAGTAAATTTTCTCATATATAAATATTAACTCTTTTTCTTTGCTTTAGGTTTTGATACTTCAAAGTAATCGTCAGAGTTCTGCCACTCGTCTGGGTAGCCGTTTCCGTCATCGTCAGTCAATACTTCGATACCGTCAAAAATAGCAGGCCAAAAGTTCAAACATATTTCCATCTGTGCAGTTGTCAACATAACTCTCTTGCTTGCGAGGTACTGCTTTGACTCAAGAAGTTTAACAATGAAGTTACCAAGTTGTCTGTTTTTTGCGTTGTCACTCATACAAAGCTTGTGTGCCTTTGCTAAAGCTTTGTCATAAGGACGGTTTGGAATAATGTCAAATTCTTTTGCTTTCTTTTCTGCGGCTTCTGCTTCAGCTTTTGCTTTTGCAGCAGCTTGCTTTTTGTGGAGTTCTTCAAGCTTTCGACGTTCTTCTTCCTGCTCTTTTTTGCGTTTCATCGACTTCAAATCTTCAGCATACATAGTCCAACCAAGAACGCTTAATACTGCGAAAATACCCGTAGGAATAAGATACCCAGCGCTGCCTTCAAAAAGTGTGCCTGCCATAAATGCCAAGCTCATTAATGTTGTCATAATAGGTAAAATTAAAATCATTTCTTATCTCCTTTACCGTATAATTCATAAGCTTCATTTGCTGTAAGTCCTGCCATAATTGCGCCAACGATTGCCATCGCAATAAGACCAGGGATGTTTTGGAATTGTCCCCAAATAACCAAAGTCATTACGCCTTCAGCAATAGTTGATATGTAACCCAGCCGAAAAGTTCTTAAGTGTTTCAGTGATTCTTTATTCATATAAATCTCCTAACATGGCAGGCGAGCCGAAGCCCGCCCGTTTATTTTACTGTTTCATAAAGTCAGGGGTCCAAGAACCAAGTGCCTTAAGATCTTCAACTATCATTGTCTGTGGAACAGGCGCATACTTACCATTCTTAATTGCTTCAGCCTGTGCTTCTGCAATAACTGCAGTATTTTTACGCTGCTGTTCACGGTCAAGTTTATCCTGCTCAATGTTCATTGTCTGTCTCTGCTTTTCCATTTCCTGACGCTTTGTTTCTGCTTCATAAAGTTTGTTATTACGCTCAAGTGTAAGGAGTTCAGCCTTTTCTGTTTCAAGAACCTTCTGTGCCTGAACCTTAGCCTGTTCATCGATGTTATCCTGAAGGGACTTGTCATCGTAAATCAAACCGTCAATAATTGCCATCGCATCAATTGTAATACCCTCTTCCTTAAAGTGGGCAATTGTTTTATCAACAGCAACCTTTAAGATGTCATCACGCTTTTTCGCAACGTCCTTATATTCAACCTTATGGAACTCTTCACCTACAACGCCTGCGAAGTAACGATTGACCTGTACATTGATAACTGAGTCAAAGTCAGTTGCTCGATACTTTGAAAGATACAGCGGCGCATCAGACGCATTGATGTGCATTGTATAACTCATCGGAATTGTAATACCCTGTGAAGCAGCTGTTTCAACTTTAATTGCTTCCTTTTCACCTGGGAGCCAACGACCTGCGTGAGGTGTTAAGTCAACTGTAATAACCTTAACTGTTCCTGTGTAATAACCTGACGATACTAAGCGGCCTGTCTGAATCCATTTGTGAGGGACCTGAATAAGCTTGCTTGAAACCATACAATTCTTGTAATAATCTTCATCAGCATTAAGCTGAACCTGATCTTCAGTTTTCAAACCTTTGTCATTGAAAAGTGGGATAACGAAAGCTGTTTCGTTAGGGTCAACTTCAACATACTCAGGCTTGTCATAAGGTCTGATACAAGATGTAAGGGACATTACCATAAAAAGTAATCCAAAAACGGCGATGAGTGATTTTCTCATTTCGCACCTCCAAATAAATTATTTTAAGTTTTTAATGAAGTCGTTGTAGACTTCTTTGTAATTGTCAGAATGATATCCTGTGAGGTTGTCACCTGACTGTTTAATTAAGGTATAGCCACCTGTAGGGCATTCAATAAACATAACAAGCTGATTCTTCTGACGAATAAACTTGATGTTGTAATTTGTGTCCTGCGAATAAATGATTTCATTCTCAGGAATTTCCTTTACGTATTTTTTGCCGTTATCAGCTTTCTGTTCCCAACGATAAACATCGGGACCATACTCACAAGATGTAAGGGCAAAAACCGCAACAGCAATAAGAGCTGCCTTTAATCTTTTCGATTTTTCAGATACCATTTTACCACCACATTACCTGCGAAACAAGCAGCGATGATAGCAAGTATCACACATCCAATTGCCGCATAGTCTTTCAATTTCATTGCCTGTTCGACAAGCACAAGCGAACCTTCGCCCTGAAGTCGTTCAAGCTCCATCTTTGTTGCTTCCTGAGTTGCTATTGAGCCAAGCACAGGAGCCATTCCACCAAGGAACACTGCACAGAACAAATAGAATCCAAACTTAAGCTTCGGAAACTTTGTCTTCTTTTGCTTTTTCTTCGCCATCTTCGTTCTCCTGATTTTCTTCAATCAAAGTCTTTATCTGATAAACAGCTGCAGCAGCTGCCAATCCGCGAGTTTTTTCAATCCACTTCAAATACCACAAACATCCGCCAGTAAAAATTGCTATACTTACAAGTGTATTAACCCAGAGTGGAAACCCATAAGCATTGTAAAGGCCGTCATTCAACCCATTAAGAATGTACGAAATGATTGCGATATACCAACCGCCCCATTCTCGCCAATAACCTCCAGAGGCCCTCAAGGCTCGTTTCTGATCATACTTAATTGTCATATTCTTTCTCCCTGTCAATTAAATCTTTTGCTGCGTCAACTCTTTCGAGGTATTTTCTTCCTCTCCAAGTAATTGCGTATTTTCCGTATCCTACTTCCTTCAAAAGGAATGAGTATCTCATTGACTGCCAGTTTGTCAACTGTGTACGCATCCAAGAATCATCTTCGGAAACTTTGTAATATCCTTTGCGGTCACAAGCATCTCTTACAAGACGAAGCTGTCGAACATAAAGGCAGATATCGCCATCGGGACGAATAGGTCTTGCGAAAGACTGAACTCTTGCTCCGCCTCCCCACATTAAACCGAACTTTGCACAAACTCTTTTTTCTTTAAGTCCGAATTCAACTTTAAGTGAATTATTGAATGCTGTGATTTCTTCTTTTGTCATTAGTTGCCTTCCTTGAATGCTTCTGCGATGATCTTGTATCTTCCGTAATTTGAAAGTGTTTCCATATATTCTTTTTCAGTAAGCCCTGCTTCTTCCCAAGCGAGCGGAGCTTCCATAATCATACTGTACTTACCTGAAAGTCGAACTTTTTCATAAGCCTCGAAACGGCGAACAATTTCGCCAACTGTGATTCCTGTTTCCATTAGCGGTCCATCTCCCTCATCATTGAAAGGTATCTCTGCTGCTGCATATCTGATCTCTGCTGAATTGCCATTGCGTTTGCATCATCAGAGTATTTTGAACGGCATCTCTGTACCTGACGGTGAGCATAAAGGCAAGCTTCCTGATTTGAAGCAAACTGATTACCATCAATTATGTAACATTTATTTGTGTGTCCGTCAAAGATTCCGAACATATTGTGAGCAAGGCGAACATCAGCAACTCCGTTTGCCCAGTGTGGACGATTTTCAAAATGATAGTTGAAAACTTCGCAGTAAGCAAAGAAGTCTCCGAAATCTTTGTGCTGTTCAATTTGAAATACTGTTGCCATAAGTTCCTCCTTGGCGGTTTGTTACAAAAATAATATAAAAGAGGTTGAAATAAAGTTCAGAAAATTGTGAAAAAATTATTGAAAAAGACAAAAAAACCCGCCTATAAAAAGCGGGTTTTTGCTTATCAAATCAACTTATTAGCCGTTGAAGTGTTTTCCGCAGCAAGGACAAACTCCGAAAGAGTTTGGCGAAAGCTGTCCACAACCACCCTGGTCAGCAGGACAGTCGAGAAGTGAAGGTGCAGTGTTAGTCCATTCAATGTGATTGAGTGTTCCGTCGCTGTTTACAATTACATCTTTGATGTAACTTCTTTCTTCTGTAGACAATTCGTTGTAGCCCTTAAGAAGAGCAATTTTGTCAGCAGAGAGTCCTGATGCTTCAGGAGCAACAGTTCTTGCGACAGGTGCAGCTTCCTGTACTGGAGCCATATTGTCAAATGATGGCGCAGCAGCGGCAGGTGCAGGCGTTGCTTCAGGAGCAGGAGTTGGAGCAGCTGCCTGTGCAGGAGCTTCAGCAGTTTTTGCTGCTTCTTTTTCAGCTCTTTCCTTTGCCCATCTTGCAGCTTCTTCTTTTACGAGAGCCTGAAGGTCATCGTAGAAGTGAGAGCTTGGAGTCTTACCTGCTTTGATAAGGTCATCGTTAATAGCAGCGTCAATCTTTTTGATTGTGTTGTTTAAGTATTTGTCAATTGTCTTGAATGATGTAACCTGGAAGTTTTCATCAAGGTCATAACGCTGATAGCAAAGCTCTTCCTGAGTGAGTACAGGTTCCTGAGAGATGAACTGATATTCAGAAGTATCAATTCCCATTGACTTGTCAAGATTTGCCTGAAGTGCAGCGGCGTTTGTGAATGCAGTACCGTTGAACATATTTGTTACAGTGTCAAGCTTTTCACCTGTCTTTGTAATTACAACATCGTACTTTTCCCAACCCATCTTGAAGTTGTTACGAAGGTTTGTAAGTGGACCAAAGAAACCATAAGCAGGAACACCGAAGTCTGCATATTCCTTTCCGTCTTCTGTTACATTAACAGACTTTGAAATAAGCTTTGTGTGTTTGTTTGTTTTACACCAATCGTCGCGGCGGTCGATAACATTGATGAGCAACATTTCAGGACCCTTCCATCCACGAGCGTACATATAAGGCCATTTACCATCAGCTTCAGTGAAACCACCTTTGTTTACTAGTTCATAAACATCAGGGTGATTGAGCTTGAATGTTTCAATTGGCTTGTTCTTTTTTGTAGCTGGGTCAGGTACCCATTCCTTTGCATAAACCTTGTCAATAATCTTCCACATCAAGTGGTCTGTTTCTGGGTCGTCAGAACGAAGTGGGAGATAGAGATAGAAAGTTGTCTTGCGGTCATCTGACTTGATTTTTGAGATGTGCATAAACTTCATATCAGAAGGATTTGGGCGGTGAGCTTTTGGGTCTTCAGCAACGAAGTTACCTACGAAGCGAACAATAGTAGGATGTTCTTTTGAAAGACCAACGTACTTAATCTGTTCGTACTCGCGTTTCTGATAATTTCCAGAATTTGCTTTGCGTTCAGCTTCTTTCTTTTTGCGTTCGTCTTCAGAAGCTACCCAAGAGTTGAAGATGTCATCGTCGTTCGATGCAGTGAATTGTGTGTTTTGTTCCATTTGTTTTCTCCATTGACGCCTTAACTTGGCATCTAAAATTTTATATTACAACCGCTAGGCGGATGTTTCATAATTTAATATTAACACTTAACTTGTGTTTTTTGAACAATATTTAGTTAGTATTATATGTGATTTCGTAAGGAGCCTCTATTTCAAAATGTGAAAGGAACTTCTGAACTTTCTTGTCATCATAAAAACAGTCATCGTCAGTCCCTCTTATTTCATTTGTTATTTCAGGAAAGACAGAACAATAAGCGTTAAAGATACACTGTCCCCATCTCCAATTTTTATATTGTTCAGCATACTGCTGTGCAAGACGATATGCGTAATTGAGTTTGTCTTCGTTTACAAATGGCATTATTTCCTCCCAGTGAAAATTATATAAAGTATAACCAATACAAAAGCGCCTAAGACACATTCAATAGGAGCGAGAATATAAATCCACCAAGCATTAGGCATAAAAGTCAATTTACCTACAATAAGAAAAATCTGAAGTATAAGAAGTAAAGTAAATTGAACTTTTAATTGATTATCTTCCATCGTTATTTTATATTAACACTTAAAAACAGCAATTCCGAAATCTTTTAAGTTTTTTGCACCTTCAGGAAGTCGGTCGTATTCTTCGCTGTAGAACACAGCTTTGATTCCTGCCTGAGCAATCATCTTTGCACATCCTGGGCAAGGACAAGTTGAACAATAAAGATTAAGATCTTTATAGCTGTCCATTGAGCTGTTCTTACCAAGTTCAAGTACCGCATTCATTTCAGCGTGAACTTCATACGCTTCTGAAAACTCGTGATGCTTTTTCAAATAATCAGGCTTAAGTCTTTCTTCAGGAGTAAATACATCACAGCAGTTTTTGAAACCTGAAGGCGTACCGTTGAGTCCTGTGGAAACAATTCGTCCATCCTTTTCGATAACACAACAAACTTTAAGGCGTGTACATTTTGAAAGCTGCTTAAGAGACTGTGTTACTCCTAAGAATGCTTTTGCTTGTCGTAAGTCAATCATATAAGTTGGGTCTGATAACAAAGAACCGTCTGCTCTTCCAACGACAGGCGTATTAGGATGCTCACGCAAAATAAGATCAATCATTGGGTCAGTAAAGTCAATAATACTATCGCCTGAGCTATACTGAACACAAACTTCGATACTTGTGTAATCATCAATTCTATCGATGTTTGTTTCATCAAGAGCGTGATACATCTTGTCGTCTTTGAAAGCTACTTTAACTTCTTTCTTTATCATTTATCCAACTCCTTCATTTTTGTATTTGAACAACCTGTGAGGCCTTTAATACCTAAGGGAGACTTTCGAATCCAATGCTTCCCATCTTTGTCAATTGCCGCATAATACACGGATCCTATAAGACGGAAACGAACGAGGATTGGGTATTTTTCAACACCGCTTTCAATTTGTCTGACATCAGTCCAAGCTGAAGGTATATCTGTAATTTTCAACATAAAAATATATTAACTCCTATTCGTCTTCAATTCCTTTGATTCCCATATCGCCCATAAGTTCTTTTAAGTCATCGACATCAAGCTCATCATTTTCATAAAACAACCTTACACGATGAATAAGGGATTTGCAGAAGTTTGTTTCAACATCGTTCATCGCTGACTGCAGTCCTGCATATAAGCATCCCTCAGCAGCAACTTCATCAGTATAACGCCTACAAAGAAAATTGGTAGTGCAAAACTTACAGTCTGTAAAATTACATTGATGGTTTCTTACTGTGGGGAATGACATTCCATCCCTCCGATTGCTGTTCCTTTATGAGGACATATTCTTTTTGAATATTCCTTAAGGACACCATCGCCGTTTGCGTGAAGAATGTAATTGTAAATGATTTCAAGCGCCTTCATCTGATCTTTGACGCCTCTTACATTTTCAATCAGCCTCTTTTCAACATAAGGCAACGAACTTAATACTTGAAATGCTCTTTCGCCGCCAAGAACTCTTTTCGAGATTGACGGCATATCCTTTTCAAGTTGTTTGACTGAAGCAGAAGCCTCAATGTTTGAAGGCCTCTGCCGTTTAACTTCATTTATTTGTATAAGAGCCATTATTCTCCCAGCTTGTTTTCAACATACCACATTCCGAGTTCAGTGATTGTCCACTTTTTAGTTTTTGTTGAATAGTCAAGCAATTTTGCTTCACGAAGAGCAGCGAACAAAATTGATCTTTCGCCGCGAAGAGGATTGTCTGTTACACTTTTGATGTAATCAGGAGTGAATCTTGAATAACCTTTGTCAGCGTAAGCCTGTAATGTTGCTCTCTGATTTTCACGGATTTTGTCAACATCAAGACCGAAGACATTCTTAAGAATATCGAGTTTTGAAGATTCACGAATTACATACATATAATTCAATACTTTCTTGTAAGGTGAGTTGGCTCTAGGTTTTGCGAATGAGAATGAGCCCTGTGAATTGTACTGTGTTACGCGTTTTGCGCCGATAGGAAGCTGACCATAAGCCCAATAATTTTTAAGTTCTGCTTCGGACATTCTTCCAAGATATGCTGTTGTTCCTCTTAAAACTGCCATAAAATACTCCTCTATATTGATTTTGACAAAAATAATATAAAAGAGTATTTATGAAAGTTCAAATTATTTGTACATTTGTTGCATTGCGTAAGTAAGTTTTGATATAACCTCTGGGTTGTCAACATTTATTTTCATTGTTATTTGACATCCGTGTTGAGGAATACTTAATGCCATTCCGTGAAACTGAACATCGTGTGGCTGAAACTCTTGGGAAATTTCAGAAACGAATAATTCATCAGCGTGTTGTTTGAACACGTCTCCGATCATTTTGTTTACATCGTGTTTCAATTCCCAAGGCTTTTTACCAGTGACAGCCATAACGGTTGCTTTCTTCGCCTGATACTCATCAAGTATGGTTGTCTCTTCTTCCCAATCGTCTCTATCTTCTGAGGACATCTGCTTTCTTCTCCTTGCGTCCGCAGCATTGACTTTCAGTACAATAACCTACAGCTTCGCATTTTGGGACAAAGAGTTCATCAGCGATTTGCTTCCATTCAGGTGAGTAGTCGCTCAACTGCTTTTTGAGTTCATTTGCGAAACCTCTGATTTCCCAGTAAGCGCGAGAGCACAAACGCATATTCATAAAATTGATAAGAGTGCGGAGGTTTACTTTCCAAATCATTTTCGACTGATAAGCAAGTGGCAGCAAGTTTGTATAATCTTCCTTAGGGATACCCATAGCTTTCAAAGCGCCCATCGCCATTTTAATATCAGAAAGAGCTTTACACCAAACTTCCATTGCGTCATTGTTATTTTCAATAGCAGGAGGTGTTACAACATCAAATCCCTTTTCATAATCAATATAACGGGTACTTGCCTGCATTCTTGTTGGTGAACCACCAATATGAGTATAAAGCTCACGCATCATCTTTGCTGAATAACCATCAATTGTCAGGTAAACATCAGGGAGTTCTTCAACTCTTCCGTGTCCATCTTCAATACATTTCAGTGCACGCTTGACATTCTTTTCTTCTTCAAGCGGAGCGCCCCAACAAACGCCTGCATTATACCCAATACAGTTTAATGGGTCCTTCATCGTCCATTCGTGAATTGTTATTGTTCCCACTTTAAGCCTCTTCAAAATACAGAACAACATATTTGTCCTGTCTTACAATTTTACTAAGGACATAACCGTCCTCAGCCGCCTCCTGAACACGGAGGCTCAAAAGTTCTTCTTCGTCGTCTTCTTTTAATACGACAGTTTTACTGATTTCTTTCATACGATTATATTAACAAAAAAAGGCGGGTAAAAAACCCGCCGTTTATTTTAATTATCCATAATGTTATCGTTTCGTAAGTCAACAAGAAGTTGAGCAACTTCCGTTGAGTAACCCGTCATTTTTGCGACGCCTTCAACATCTTCATCTCGTATCAATTCACGAACTTTTGTTCCTGAAACATCGCCTTCGCCACGGTCGCTCATTACAATTTTCTCTGGGAAAGTTGTTGTAGGATCTGTGTCAAAAGTTGGATTCTTTTCAACAAGTTCAGCACGGTCAGGACCTACGATATAAACAGGACGAACATTTGCGCCAAATGTATTGTAAACATCCCAAATAAGCAAACGATAAGTTACAGCAATATCGCCGCGTCTCATCTTAACTGCTTTGCCTTCAAGTCCTTCCTGTTTCAAATATGCTTCACATATTTCCATTCTTTGGTCAACAGTGTACATAGCTCTGTCATCATCAAATGGAGCGCTGCTGTCAGGAATACCGATAATGAACTTCTTACAACCTTTTGAACGAAGTTCTTCAACCATTCTTCCGTGTCCGTTTGGACCTGTGAATGGAGCAAAGTGTCCAATAAGAATACCAACAAGTTCAGTACCTGGGCCAATGTGATTAAGAAGAATCTTCTTTTCACCACGGTCTTTCATTACCAAACCGTATGGGTCATTCTCGTCAATTGTAATAACTGGCTTTTGGTTATGTTTTGCCATCCAATCTTTGAATTGAGGAGAAGTCATTTTGAACTGCATTCCGTTGTTACAAGTTACAACAAGACCTTCATAAACTTCACCGTATTTTCCTTCTGGGAAAGCTGATGACAAAATGTTTTGAAGTTGTTCCTGTGCAGCTGCGTAAACTTCTTTCTTTGTCTTTCTATCAACTGACTGAAGTTTTGGCAATGTTTCAGCAATATATTCATTCAAGTCAATAGGAGAGAATGTGAGTCCTGTATCGCTGATAGGTTTTACAATGAACTTAGGAGTTGTAAGAATACTTGAAATAGCGTTAAGAAGTTCTTCCTGATTTGGTAACAATTCAAGATCATCACCAATAACTCTTACAACAAAAGCTCCGCCTTCTTCAGCAAACTTTTCTCTTTTATAAGGAACAAGAACAATCTGCATTAACGATTTGTCAGGATGTTTAGAAGCGCCTGTCAAAAGCATTTCAATTTGAACTTTAATGAAGCTCATTCCGTGTTCTTTTCTTACATCGTCAAGGAAGTCAACCAAGTCTGGGTTGTTAGCAATTTCAAGGAATGCTCTTACTTTTCTTGAAAGGTCTTCTCTTGCCAAATCAGCAGGACGATAGATTTCTTTCATACCAAACTTTTCAACAAAGATACCCTGCTCGTCAATACCAAAGAGTGTTGTTGAACCGTCAATCTTTTCAGATACTGAGAAGTTTTCAGGAGAGAACACATTGTCACATTCCTGAATATAATTGATGAGTTCATCAAACTCTGCAGGCTTCATCTGTGTTGAGGAACCTGAATTGAACAAATGCGAAAGATGAGTTTTACCTTTCATAGCTTCAGTAAACTTCATTGCGTTTTCAACATCGTCATTCCAAGACTTTTCAACTGATGCTTTCAATGCTGCTTCTTTTTCAGCTTTTTCTTTTGCCTTTGCTTCTGCTCTTGCGATAGCCTCAGGATTCTTCAACTGTCTTTTTGCTTTAGGCTCTGGCTTTGATGGTAAAATGAAATCGTATTTGTCTTTCAACATTTCATATACTTCAGGTGAACCTGCCCAACAAGGTTTTTCAGGATTTCCTTCAACATCTTTTTCATCAAGAACATCGTCGTCAATTTGACAATTTACGACATACATATAATTTGAACCAAACTTTGTTGGAATCTTGCTAAGTGTTTCTTTTGACAATCTGCAGCCTGCTACTTTCAAACCATCTGTACATTTTTCAGGCCACATACCTGGGTCCATCTGTTCAATCAAGTCTTCATTATAAAGGTCAATTGACTCGTTACCGATTTTGATACCACCAACGAGTTCGCCAAACTTATAGCCTAAGCGGTTCATTGACTTAATCAAGTAAGTGTTATTTGTTACTCTTATGAAGTGATGGAAGTTGTCAATATAAGGTAAGTTGTTTCTAAACTTACAGTCAACTGTTCTATCATCGTGAATAATGATATCTGAGAAAACACCTTCAGGAAGTTTGCCCTGTGTGTCATCGCCTGAATTAAACTTTTGGAACAAGCGGAAAACTGCTTCTTTTCTTTCTGTTTTATGTCCATCAAATGGGTCAAGGATTTCTCTTTCTTTATCTGTAGACGCAAGATACTCTTTATACTCTGGAGTGTTTCTGTCGCATTCCTGCCAAGTTTGTCCTAAGTCGTTTGTAAAGCGGTTAGGAATCAACTGATAACCGTCCCAGCCTACATAAGTTCTTCCGTCGTTTCTTCCTTTGTAAATAAAACCTGCACAAGGTGTTACAAGAGCGCCTCTTTTATCCTGATAGTAAATACGAGACATAAAACGGTAGAATGCCTGGGCTGCTTTTGATGAGAATCCTTCTTCTGGGTCAGGTGTCAAATCAATAATCTGTTCTTCAGTAAGAGGGATCTTAAAGCGTTGAACCTGTTCTCTTACAAAGTTCTGAGGCGTTGAGTTTTTGCCAAGAACCGTTTTTGCGTAATCTTCATACTCGAAGAAAAATACTTTTTCGGCTGGGATTCTAAACTCAAAGCAGTTGTCACCATACAAGTTCTTACGAGCTGCGTCAGAATAACCAACTTCAGCAAGTCCGCTAAATGGGTCTGACATAATTGCGTATGTTGCTAAACCATAAGCGGAACCGCCATTCAAGCCGTAAGCAAGTTCACGGCCAAAATAATATTTGAAAAGGTCAGAGTCCTTTGAAGAAGAGTAAACATATACTTCTTTTCCGTCAGGAGAAACTTCCTCTTTTAATATTGCTTCAAACAACTCTTTTTTCATTATGCTTCTCCGTTCTGCATTGCTGCAAGACTTGCAGCTTTTTTGTCTGCCTGTCCGTAACGGTTGCCTTCTTTGCGGAATTCAGATGTATAATAATCTTCTTCAGCGTCAAGTGCGTAATCCATTTTGTCTTTCAAGCAAGGAACAAGTTCAATAAACTTCATTTCAGCTGCGTGTTTAACTTCACGGTCTTCTGTCAAGTCACGAGAAATCTGCTGTTCGTGAACATCGAACAAAAGCTTAGTAAACTTTTCAAAGATTCTTACCATCAACTCATCGTCGTATTCTTTGTCCATATATTTCAATAAACGAACGAAAGAAACAAGGTTGCGTTTTTCTTCTGCAGTTGGCTCACGGTCGAACAAGATTTCGTGGAGGAAGTCCATACTGCGAGTTGACTCTCTGTCAGCGATTTCAAGTTTTGAATAGCCATCGTTCACAGCATTCAAAAGACGTGTTACGCCGTTATCAACGTGGAATGAATATTCTTTTGCGTCTTCAGGTGTCTTAACAAGTTTACCTGTTTTATTTGAATAGAATGGTGAATTGCCTCTTTGTGTTTTTGTAGCAACAGCGGCTTTAAGAAGGATCTTTACAAAAGCTCCCTTAATTCCATTTTCAATATCTTCCCAAGATGAATAATGTGATACATCGTTCCATTCATCAGGAGCGTCTGTTCCTTCGTCCCACAAAGTGAATTCCCAGTCGAACTGAATGTACTCAGCGCCGATGTTAGGGAACTTTTCAGGATTTGCTGTTACCAAAGAATGCGACTGCATACCCTTTGTGCGGCTTCCGTAGAAAGTAAAGTCACCAACAGTTTTACCTGTCAATGTTTCAACAAACTCAGGGAAGTGTTCCATTGTACTTTCAGGCAACTGAATATCAAAGTCACCTACTGATTTCTTAAACTTTGTAAAGTCAGCAAAAGGCTTTTGGAAGAAAGCTCTTGTTGAACCTGAATAGATTTTACCTTCAGTAATAAGAGATTCATTATTCCAAATAGGCGTGCCATAGCGCTCTTTATATAAGTCACTTACTTCCATCAAAAATGAGAAGAAAGATGTTTTGAACTCATCAAACTGTTCAGGCGACATCTTGCCAACCTGAAGCTTTGTTGCCATTACTTCTGAGCCAGCTTCTCCTGCGATTGACATATTGCCACCTTCACGGATAGCTTTGAATATATTGTCTTTCACTTTTATTCTCCTAATAAAAATTAGTCATCATCGCCCATAAACACTTTGTCAATAAGAACAAACTTTTCACAGTTTGGACACTTCGCATACTTACATTTGTAAAATGACTCCGTTCCGTCATCGTTCAATTTACTTTCAAGTTGCTCATTGATTTCTTTCTTGTTAGGTATTTGCTGAGGACAATTACACTGCGGACAGAACCACAGCTTTTTCAAAATCGAAGAAAGCTCCTTCTCCGTTTTATCAACATTTCGTTGAGCGGTATCAAGAGCTTTTTTGTAATGTTTGAGACTCTTTGTCAATTTGTGAAACTTATCAACGGGAGTCTCAGGTGGTTTTTTCTCACTCATAGGGTTCTCCTATTGATAATTTAGTCTTAAAATCTTGTCAGCTGAAGATCGTTCTCAACCCACATTACTTCAACATTATCTTCAAGCTGACCTGCTTTAATGCCGTCAACTACTTTGTTGAATCTTTCAGCCTGTTTATCAATAACGTCCATAGGAACATTTGAACGGTCAACACCTGAAGCAATATCATCAGCGACTCGATCTTTACAAAGCTGAACATCAAGTGAGTCACGGATTAAGAAAACAACCACATCATTAAGTGGGTACTTTTTGGCAACGGCGTTGATTCCGCTGATGCTGAGGTTTGTGTTTGATAAAAATACGTTATAACTGCCAGCAAGATACTTTGCCATATCGCTGTTCATTTTGTCAACTGCTGCTTTATTGACATCCTGATTTGAGATGTCACCTGAAAGAGCCTTGCGGTTATTGTCAAGATTAAGTTCAACAGTGTTACCTGCTTTAATAAACTTGTTACAAAAGTGGGACTTGCCACTTCCTGAAATACCGCAGCTCATATAAATTATCGGAGCACCGCTTCTGTTCATAATTTTCTCCCGTAGCCGTTTCTTGCCATCATTTGTTTGTCTAATACTGTTTTACCGTGCCAACTTTCTTCTTTCCAAGTAACAACTTTCCAATTCTTATGGAAGTCATCATAAGCAAATACAAGATAATTGTATTCGTCCTGTGCGATGTTTACTGAGCCATCAGTATTGAAATAAGCTACATAAGGGTCGAGCACGAGCTCTTTAATATTGATACGGCCTCTTTCACGAAGGCGTTCAATCGCATGCTTACTGATAAAGAAATCATTTGCGATTTCTTCAAGTTCTTCCTGTGTGAGGTTTTCACCTCGATTTTTAATAACCATTTTTACTCCTAAATCTGTTGTAATATTCTTCCTGCTTTCGCTTGTGTCTCTTATGACAAAGAACACTTGCTGCAGTTGTTATCGCAACTGCAATTATCAAGTTCAACCAAAGCTGACCTTGAATAAAGCCAGTCAGTACAAGAACCGCTGACAGAAAACCTGCTATATAAGTTACAATAAACTTCATTCTTATCTCCTGCTAATACGATGACAACTGTATAAAAGAGCGTACTGAAGTATCGCAAAAATATACCCGCTGATAATTGTACCGTTACTTTTTGGCTCTCCTATAACAAAAGAGAGTACAGTAATTCCTACCTTAAGGATTCCAATAACCAAGAAGACATAGTCCATCCAACGACGATAGCTTACACGATAAAAGAACCAAGCAAAGTAACAAGAAATCAATAAAACTTCAGCACCTGCCCAAATAAGCAAACTTGTCATAATACTTTCAACTCCTTGTAAGTTGCGAAGATCTTTGGACTCATTCTTGCGAACCAGTCAACCATCTCTTCATTCACTGCCCAGTTTTCAGCACTGTTTGAACTGTGGGCAAGACCACTTTCATAAAGATAGGCGTGGAGAACTTCGTGGCGAATTGTTCTCTTTTGGTCAATATACTGACTCTGAAGATCAAAGTCGAGTGCGCCTTCTTTCATCTTAACTGCTTCAATCATAATGATACGAGCTGCATCGTTAACATATCCTGTTGCTTCTTCAAAAGCAGGGTCATCACGAACAATTTTTAGTGTCCACTCCGACCCTAATATATTAACCTTTTTGATTTCAGCTTCTTCATTAGATGTATTCGACTTCGCCATTGTCAATAGCTCCTCTTATTTCATAATAATCGTTTGCTGCTTCATCGATGTCTTCTGGGAGTCCTGATACTGAACGGCCTGTTTTTGAAACAGACAATCCATACATATCTTCAAGAACGTCTTTTACGCGTACAATTTTCTTTGCTGCGTCGCCCTTCAACATCACTGACATAGTTGCTCTCATAATATCCTCCATTGTTTGATTTACAAAAATAATATAAAAGCCATTCGGCAAAAGTTCAGTTTTTTCCCAAAAATTCCCACTTTTTTAGATATATTGGAACAATAATAGAATAATAAGAAAGGATATTATTTTATAGTTTTTTGTTAATATTTTTATAGGAGAAACAGAATGGACATTAAAATAAAGAAATCTTCTGAAAAGACAACTGTAATCTTCGAAAACTCAAATCGTGAGTTTTCATTTACAGAAGCGGAAGGCGATGCTATTTCGCAGAACACAAAAATGACATTTATGGATATTATCAAGACAATGTACTTGGCAGGAAAAAATGACGATACATTGTTTGTTGAAACGGAGAATGAATAATGGGCAAACAGATGACTGATGAAGAAAAAGAGCGCGAGCAGTATGGCGGCTACACTCTTAAGGAATTGCTGACTCCGCCAACAACTGAAAGTCAGCTTGATATTTATCTTGAGGATAAGTACGGCGTTTATATCGTTGATGAAGCAAAGTTCAAGCCATTGTTTGAACAGAGCAATCATCACTGTCTGACAAACTCTTGTAACACTTGTATGTGTAAGGAATTCCGTCTTCGTGATAGTGAAGGACCTTGCGCTTGTGGTCGTTATACAAAACGCCTTAACGATGAAGACAAGTTTATCAGAATGAGAATCGCTTCTGCTAAACGCGGAAAAAGAGGTTAAGTATGCCAAGAACAATTGTAGAGTCTCAGGAAGAGCAAAAGACTTTATATGCTCCTGCCGATGAAGGTATTGGAGATGACGCAACTGCTGGCCTTACAAATGCAAAAAGCGTAATGAACTTCTATGAAGACCAACTTATTAAGTTTGTTTCTGAACAGGTAACAAAAATGGATCAGAAGCTGCTTTTTGATGGAATGTCTTCTCCGCCACTGCAGTTGATTGACCGTGCAATTATGCAGCACGAACACGTAACATTGGCTTTGACTGCTTTGTACGAACAGGCAAGATGGACTTGGAATACAGCGAAAGCTGCTTATGATGAGTGGCACGCAATCAAGTTTCTTGAGATTCGAAGAGAAGTAAACAAAGATGATGTTGCGAAAGCAAAATGGTATAAAGATACTGAAATTGACTATATGATTATTTGTAAGTATCAGAAAGAACACGCTGAATTGAAAGCGCAGATTCAACTTGCAGATGCGAAAGTATCATTGTTCCGCCGTCTTATTGACAGTTGGAATCAGTATGCTTTCCAACTTGGTCAGTTGTCAAGAAACGGTATTGCTGAAAAGAACTCTTCAGATTTGACTGACAAGTATGAAGACCAAGATCCTGTAGGACTTGCACAGCAGGCAATGGATTTCAGTAATAAGCCATTTTAAGATTTTACCATAGTTACTAATTTGATAACAACCACGCAAGGCAACTTGGTGGTTTTTGTCAAAGCAACTATGCCGCGTATGCGGATAGAATATATTTTAGAGGAGATCGCACAATGAGTGGATCAAATGTTTTTGGCGTGCCTAGAATGGCAGCATTCGGTTTGTCACCTTTCTTCGGTGATGAAATTCTTGAAGCAATGAGAGCAGGTGACATTCCTGAAGGAACTCGTACTTACAAGAAAGATATTCTTGATAAAGACGGCAACAAAGTTGGAACAAAAATTGTTCGTACTTACTCGTCTGGCCGTTCAAATGCTCCTACTTCCGTAGTGGGCAGTAATTTCCCTCCTTGTAACATTCTGACTGACAAAAAGAAACGCAAAGTTTATGAATTTGCCATCGCTGGTTACGACCCAGAAAATGTTACCTTCGAAGTAAACGAAGAAAACCCATCTTACATCAATCTTATTTTGAAATCAGGTATGACTGAAGTTGAAGAACCTACACAGGACGAAACAGCTGAAGCAGACACTGAAGCAAAAGAACAGAAGGTCGAAGAAGAAGTTGTATATGATTATCACAAGTTCTTTGTAAAGGACCACGTTTGTCCATTCTTAGTGGACCGCGACCGCTACGACATTGAAAAGTCGGAAGTTGAATTTAAGAATGGCGTTGTTCGCATTTCATTCGAACCAAAGAAAGTTGCATTTAAGCCAAAGATTATAAAATAACTTATTTTCGGAGGTTTTAATAAACGGAGGTAAAAGAAAGGCAGGTGTTGAACCTGCCTTCTTTATTTATTTTTTGTTATTTATGTAAGCAATAAGGTCATCTTTTGAGATGCCGCGATTAAGTATCGTATCAACCAAAGTTGCGTTTGGTCCAGTTACTTTACTTGGGTCGCCTTTATTTGCTGCAGGTTGCTGTTGTTTAGCATCTGCAGGAGCTTCAGTTTTACCTTCAGCTTTTGCTTTTTGTTCCTGTCCCTGAATTGCCTGTAAAGCAGCTTGTGCGCTTTTTGAACTCATAAATGCTTTCTGAGTTTGTAAGAACGCAACAAGTTCTCCAAGTCTATCTGCAGGCCAGTCATCAATTTTTGGATTCTCTTTAAGGTAGCCTTTTAATGTTTCAATATCAGGCGCTTGAGCAGGCTGCTCCTGCTGTTCAGTTTGCTGACCATCATTCTGCTGTTCAGCGTCTTGCTGCTGATTTTGATTTCCGTCTTGCTGTTGTCCATTATTCTGCTGCTGACCTTTATTTCCGCTAAAAGCGTTTTTAATTCCGTTGATAGCTTTTCCTGCCAAGTCAGTTAAGCCTTCATCGAGTTTTTGTGCTTCAAGTAATGCGTCTTCAATCATTATTGATTACCCCCGTTTTGCTGCTGACATTCAGGATTAAGTAATTTGTTCAATTCATCACGAATAAATCCCCAAGTTTTATCCTGAGCTTTTTCATCTGTCAATGTTGCTTGAACAACTTCTTCAGGAGCGTCTCCATTTGCTTCATCAGGTTGCTGAAGAGAAACAGCGTCCTTCAATTTAAGAATATCTTCCGACTTCATTTTAAGTGCGGAACATACTTCTTCTGAACCCGCGATGTTCTGAATAATCTCAGGATCACTTCTAAGTTTTTCCAAAACTTCATCAGGAGTAAGAGTTTGACCTTGTTCAAGTCCAAGACTCTGTGACAATGCCTGTGCCCATTCGTGTTCGCCTTGAGCTTTTTTAGCAGCGTCATTATCTTCCTGTGCCTGTTTCATATTGGCCTGAGCTTTTTCATCTCCGCCATTATTGTTCTGCTGCTGTTCCTGTCCCTGCTGTTGTTCATCAGCTTCGAGGATTCTTGAAAATAATGCTTCTTCAAATGATTCCATTATTGTTGGCCTCCCGCGTTGCTTGAGTCAGACTCCTGAGCATTAGCAGCATTCTTCATATCATTCTCAACTTTTTCTTGAGACTTGTTTGCTTTATCCTGAGCTTTATTGGCATTCTTTTCTGTCTTGCCGTTAGCAACATTTGTAAGAAGTTCTGAAATCTTATTAGCCAAAGCTTCAAGGCCCTGTTCAAGTTCTTTACCCTGTTGCTTCTGCTGATTGTTGTTAACCATATTTTGAGCTTTTGCGTTCAAAGTATTGTTAACTTTTGAAGCAGTATTAGCGATTGCTTTTCCTGTGTTTGTCACAGCATTCTTAACGCCGTTAAAAGCAGCTTTTGCAGCACCGCCTATACCCATAAAGTCTTCTTCATACTGTTGTAATTGCTGAGCTGTTTCAATACCTTCAAGGAGTGACTGTAATTCTTTATCCATATTTATCCTCTAAAGAAAAATACCCATTCCGTGATAGAATGGGTATTGATTTATTTTGGAATTACATCAATCCCATTTTTCTCATTTTTTCGAGTTCGTATGCGTTGATGTCGTCGATGCTTTCTTCAACTTTTGTCATACCTGCTTCAGCAAGGATGTTTGCTCTTTCTTTCAAAGAAGAAACAGATTCATCGATTGTTGCAGCTGCGGCAGCACCAGCGGATTCATCAATACGGTTACGATATTTCATAAACTGACCGAATGCTTCGTTGTATGTTTTTGCACCACGAATCTGGCGTTCAAATGGAAGAACTGATTCGCCGTACTGTGTGAGCAAGTCGTTCCAGTAATTTTCAACATCAAGACCACGGTTTTCACGCATATTCAAATATTTTGAAACGTAATCTTTTTCAGTAGGCTTGAATGAAAGCTTTTCCTGATGTGCTTCTTTGTATTCTTCAAACTGAACTTTAGCAGCGTCAAGCAATGAGTTTGATTCACGGAGTTTTGTCTGAAGTTCAACTACGTGCTTCTGGTAATCTTTCTTAGAAGCAATTGCTTCATTCATTTTCTTTTCTGCTTTAGCAACTTTTTCGTCAGCAGCTTTTACAGATTCCTGCATTGTGTTAATCTGAGTTGCAGCGTGGTTAAGTCTTGTCTTAAGAACACCATTTTCAGATTCGAGCTTGCGGTTTGACTTGTTGAGTTTAGCAACCATTTCTTTGAGGTTGTTGCATTCTTCGTCTTTGCATTTGTCAGCTTCAGCTTTCTTTGCATCTTCGCATTCACGAAGTTTAGCAGCTTCAGCAGCAGCCTTTTCTTTATTTTCTTTGATAGCCAATTTAGCTTTCAAGATGTTGTTTTCTTTTCCGAGTGTCTGAACTTTTTCTTCAAGACCTTCAAGAAGAATCTTGTAGTCTTCAACCTGTTCAGCAAGAAGTTTACCTGTTACAAGTGCCTTCTTTGTATTTTCTGCCATTTCAGCAAGGTCACCAAATTCACCCTGAACTTTTGAAGCTGATTCACAAAGAGCGAACAATTCGTCGCGTGTAGCAACCAATTTTTCTTCAACCTTTGCGATAAGGTCAGCGTCCTGTGATTCACGAACCATAGAAAGCAATTCATTTACTTCAGAAAGTTTTGAAGCAGGGTTGCTTGCTTTGTCTGTATCGTTCATCATTGATTCTACCTGCTTTTCGATAACTTTTCTTGTAAGTTTATCAATAGCTACAGGTCCTACATTAGGCTTTTTGCCTTCGTCCATTTTTACTGCGTCTACTGTCATTGTCTTTCCTTTTAAGATATTAGATTTTGGAGCCGATTCCATAACACGATTTCCTGTTACTTCAACTGACTCTCTTGTTTGCTTAGAATATTCAACGTTTCCTGGGTTGTAAGACTCATTAGAAGCGTCACCAAATACTGACTGAGATGGGTTTGTTACAATATCAGCTGGTCTTTCAAGAATGTAAGTATCAGGATTGATTGTTTTACCATCCATCAATGTTTCACCGAAACCTGAAGAAGAGAAACCTACACGGCCGCCTGCTTCAATAATTTCCTGTGCCAATCTTCCGTATGTACCTACGAAAGTACCAATAGCCCAAATGAGTTTGTTTGCCTCGTCAATCATCATATCAAGCCAAACAATTGCTGCATTTTTGAACTGACCTGGGTCACAGTCATCCATAGGATGGTCAGCAAGTCCGTAAGAACCTACCCAACTATCTCTCTGTTTGTTGATTACATTTTCCCATAATTCTTTTGAATAAATACGGCCGTTTCCGTTTACATTGCCGAATCTTGAAATAGGGAACTTCCAAAGTTTTCTTTCTGTTGAAGCTGAACCTTCACGAAGCTTTTTGATAATTTTATCAAAATCAGCTTTGTCAGAGTCTAATGCTGATTCACGCATTCTGATAGCAGCCTTCAAAGCTCCTTCATTATCAGATTCAGTAAATCTTTCTGACTTACAATTTGCGCGAACTGACTCTCTTAAGTTTTCAGATGCTTCATTGATAGAAAGTAATTCATAAGCTGAGTTTGGCATACGAAGTGCTGACTCAGTCATATGAGGCAACTTTTTGCCGTTATCAAGTTCAAGATAACGAAGCTTTTTACCTTTTACCTCTTCAAACTTAATTTCCATTGTTTCTCCCATTTATCGAGACATTTAACGTCTCCACGAAGTTATATATTTAGTTACTCTTTACGAGTATGATCACCTTCCCAAGATGTTTCATATCCCGGAGTATGTCCAATTGATGTTGGGTCATAGAATATCTTTGTATCGTGAAGTTCATTGTAACCACGCATTTCAGCAGAATGAATATGTGGGTGACTCCAGAACTTGATTAAGATTTCATCTTTCTCAAATGCCTTTTCATACAATGGTCTTCTTATATGTTGATATTCAATAAATCCTGAGTGGTTAACCTGACACCATTGGTCATCAACCCAGAACTCGATAGGTTTTTGGTTGTTGCCATCAAACAAACTTGTAAGCTGCAAGTCAAAGTCTGATGAAACATCAATAGGCAACCATATTCTATTTTCTTCACTTAATTGGCAACCATCAAAGATACCTGTGTAAGTATCATTGTAAGTATCAACATCAAGCCAAGACCATTTGAACTCAACGAGAGGACAATCTTTGAAAAGCCAACTGTTATCAGCTTTGTTGTGAAGTCTTAAATATGTTATTTTTGTTATTGGGTTATTCGCAAACATTTCCTGAGCGTCATATAATTTGCTTGGGAAAGACCATCCATCTTTTAATGTCATATTTTCCCAATCGTTAACTAAACCCTGTCCAGCAACAACTTTAGTTGCGTTTTGGAAAGAAGATGACGAATTGCGAGGAACCCAATTGCCTTCAATTTCAGTAATTGAACAGCTCTTGAACATTCTTCTTGATATTTCCAAACATTCAGGAAGTTTAGTATTTTGCTTAAACTGTTCTGTCTTCAAAGAAGGACACAATTCAAACATTGAAGTTGCATCTTTCAAAGTAGTCATTTTAACCAAGTCGTATTCTTCCAATTTTGGAGAATTGTAACACATATACTGTGAATCAGTAATTGTGCTTGAAGCTGCGTCAATTGTTACCATATCTGGACATTCAGCAAATGTATATTGTGCCTTAGTACAACCGTTCATTTTGGCAATTACGTGTTCGAGGTATTCACACTGATAGAATGCATATGAAATATCATCAATATTGATAAAGTCGCATTCAACACAATGAATACGAGGAATGCCTGAGAACATTTTGTAAAGTGATATGTCGTCATCGGATACATTTTCAACTTTACCTAAATGATATATAAAGTCAGGTGAGTCGTATTTTTTAGTCATTGAATTGAATGACAATTCAGAGTTTGGATTTATTTCAGCATTTGCGCCTGTTGTTTCAATTGATAAAGTAAAGTTGGCTTTGTTCTTTTCACCGTAAGTAAATGAACAACTGTCCCACAACGACTTCAAGTTTTTATACAAATACTTCCATCTCCAGTATTCCTCAGCAGGAACTTCAAGATAATGGTATTCACGAGGATGTTCGTATGTAAACTTGTTTGAAGGCTCAAAGATGTAGTTTTCAGCGCTGTCCATCCAAGTATCACAAACCAAGCCATCTGTTGTAAACTTTGCAGTTACAGAAGCATAAGTTGTGTCTGTAATCATTTCATAGCCTTTTCCTGCTCCGAGGCCAAGTTTACCAAGTTGTGCGTCTGCCAATCTAGCTGAACCCCAAGTACCATATCCTGTACTACCACCAATATCAAGAGAATGCTGTCTTGCAGTTGCGTCTCTTGCTGTTGCATCAAAAGAAAGAACAAATATAATGTCAGTTGGAGTTGCGACAGACAAAGCCTGCTGCCAAACTGTTTCCATTGATGTTGTATTTATTTCATAACCATAAGTATCAGTCCAGTTGTAATGCTTAACTGACATTGTCTTACAATCAAATACGCCTACACAGTGTCCTCTGTTTCCATAAGTAAATACAATCTTACCGTCAACTTCAAGATATGCAGCTGCGCTGCTTTCATTAATCTGATGTGATACTGCAGTAATCGTATGAGGCTTTGCGTATGTTATATAGTCCGACACATAAGTAGACCAAGGAGTATCAATATGATTTATATTTTTATAACCTGGGTCATTTGAGTTGATGTTTGCTCTCAAAGCTTTGTACATCAAATGCTCAGGCTGGAAGTTGTAAGATGCTTGTTCATCATAAGACATAATATCTTCAAGAATTGTTCCGTTGTAAGGACAATTGAAGAACGCTGATCTATTTGTGCCGTTTACCCATTCATCGTAAAGGTTGAACTTACTTAAGAATGTTTTTATTGTATCGTGTGACTTAACAAGATTTGACTTATAACAGTTATAGAACATATAAGAGTCAACTAACAAGCCTGTAAGACCTGAATAGTCAAAAGTGCTAACATTATAACAGTTGTAGAATGCTCTTGTGCCATCGCCCCATTCACCACTAAGTTTAACTGTACCTTGTAAGTTTACACAATTTTCAAATGCTTGGTTGAATGAATATCCTTTTGCTGTATGAAGATACTCTTCAATTGTAGTAAGGCTCTGATTATTGTAACAAGCTTTGGTGAATTGTGAACCACCCATACCATAAAGGTAAACTTTTTTGATAGGTGAGTTCAAGAATAATTCAGTTGCGTTTGAGTTACCTGTCAAAGCCCAACCATATTCAAGTTTTGGACATTCTGCGAATGCTTGAGTTATATCATCGTTTTTTGATATTGTGTGCGATGTATTGATATAAGCTTTCTTCAAATTAGGAAGGCCATAACCCAACTTTCTAAGGTTTGTTCCTTCTACGATTTGATAGTCAATTTCCTCAAGGTTTGAAGATGTAAATCTTTGTCCGTTGTTCCACTTATCAGCAAGTACGAGGAATCTTGTATTCTCAGGAACATTCACTGTGCCTTTTGAATAAGCAAATAAGTCAAGATACAACTTTGTTGCTGCAAGCATATTTGTTATAGCATCGAGTCTTGTTTGATTACCTGTAGAGTCATCAATGTATAATGGGAAAGCGTAATTTGTCAATGCTTCACGAGATACCCACAAAGCTGCTTCTTTAATAATACAAGATATAAACTGTGTCCAACTCAACTTGTGTGTTTGAGAATAAGGACAGAATGTTGAACCTGAATAAGAATACGAAAGTCTTATTGATGGCAAAGATGTCTTTGCGGAATAGTCCGTCGCAACATATCCGTCGTTTCTATCTTCAAAAGGACAAGGTCTTATAACAATAACATCGCCAACAACACAACTGATTGAGAAAGTAAGATCATTGTCATCATAACCGCCAATAGCCACGCCGTTTCTGAATATCTTAAGATAAGAGTCAGGGTTATTGCTTACTTGGTTTGTTCCTGCTCTAATATCAGTATATGAACCTGAAAGAGTTCCATCTGTTTTACAAGCAAATACAAAGTCGGGACCACAAGCTGAAACAACTTCAGACGACATCGATGTTCGATACTCAAGCCACTCTGTTCCTGTGCTTGTTACTGGGACATAATAATCTTTTGCGATTTCACCACTGAAATTACAAGTAACATAGCTTCTATCATTAGGAGTAAATGAGCTGCTACTGTTATCTCTTAATTTGAATGATACGACGTCGCCTTCGTTTACGCTGAAAGAAAATGTTTCTTCTTGGTCTGAGTCGTATTCATATTTATCCACGCCATTGACATAAACGTCCCAATGCCCGTCTATAGTATCATAGGTATTCCAAGATGTATAGTTTTGTCCTACGCCACCTCTAACTGTGCCCGAAACAGTACCTGCTTCAGCAGCAACAAAATAGAATGAGTCGTAATGAGTTCCTGCGCCAACGCCTTCGTAAGTTCCAAAAATATTGCTGCCTGAGTAATTCTTTGCTTTAGGAGCAGCACTACCTGGGTATCTGTTTATGTTTTTGTATGTTTGACGATTTACGGTCATTGGGTCTGTCAAAGTTTCTCTTGAGTATATGTTTGAAGCAGATGCTGTTGCAGAGAAAGTTCTTGCAGAAGAAGGGTCTGATGATAATGTATTATATGCATACAAGCTGTTGTTTTGATGACTGTATGCAGATCTCACACCGCATTTTAATTCCGCGCTTATTTGAGCATAGTAACTTTCAATATTTTGAAGCTCATCTGCTAAGTTTCGCGCAGGCGTATGATTGTATGTTGATACAGAAACAACTGATGTTGTAGTAACAAACGTAGATGTATATGCGCGTGTCTTATTACCTTTTCCGCCATTCGTATTGTAATACGAGTCAAGAACGCCATCAACATAAAAAGCAATGATTGAGTCTTCATAGTCATTTGGTCCATAGTCTTCATAGTCAAACGAACAAGTGCCTATGCCAATAAAGCTAAGCATAGCAAAGTGAGTGCCAATGCCCGAATAAGTTTTCCATTCAGTATTAGTGTTCCGATATTCATTAAAGTAAACTGTGATGTTTTGACTTGATGAACCTTCTATTGTAAATCTACAATACGCTCTTGAGTTCCAAGTATATCCGCTAGTACCAGAAGAGTCATAACTGCTTCTGCTGTTATAATGAGACGCTTTGATTTCAACCTTATCACCTGCATTAAATGAAGCTGAGATTGTAGTACTGGTATCTGCGTCAGCGTTAGCTTTATACGAGCCATTAACCCAAATTGAATATCCTTGGTCACAAGTTCCACCAGTAGGGCCGTAACATCTTACAGTAATAGTTCCGCTCCCTGGAGCGCTACTGTAAATTGTATGAAGACCTAAAGATGATACGCTTCCCGACGCGTTTAAGGCTGAAGGCTTACTATAAGTATAAGCCCAGTATGTATGACTTGATGATCCTGATTCAGTTCTTGTAAAGTTTTTATTTGAGAACTTTTTAATTGTCTTTGAAACAGTACCTGGGTCGCTAGCAGAAATCGCTACCTTAGGTGTGTCTGCAGCAGTATCAATTTTATATCCATAAAAGTTTCTTCGAGGATGATGATCCGAAGCTGTGAATCCGTCCGCAGCCAAATAACCTTCAAGGTCAATGCTTCTCTGATAAAGTTGGTTTGCTGGTCCGATGTATGACATATTTTTTGTCAATTCCCAGCCTTTTTGAGTTTTGTAAGATGAATGAACTGACGTTCCATTTAATGCAGCTGAGCTTCCGCTTGCAGCGCTACTAGGTGATACTTTCCAAGCCATAATGTAATTAGTCGAGCTATCACTTCACTGTTGACTAACTAACAATTGGAGAAAATGAAAAATGCAGGGTGTACCTCTTTGGATGTTGATAACAATGTGCGCAGGAGCTTTGTTGATTGCCGCTATGGCTATTGTTATCGTCTTAATTAAAAACGGCAAAAATGATCTTTACATCAATAAGAATGGTGTAATTGTAAAGGCTTCATCACCTAAAACAATTACAACGAAACAGTTTGTAAACTTTATGAAAGAAGTCATTACTTATGTTGAAGATGAGAAAGAAGATTATGTTGATGATGTTATCGGCATTAAGAACCGTTTTTATAAACAGTCCAAAGACTTCGCAAAATCAAGAATCGAGTCTGTAAAGAACCAAATAATTGAAGAATATAAAATAGCTTATATGGCAAAATATAACGGAAGAATTCATCCTACTATTTTGAAGGATAACAACCTCGTAATAGAAACGTCAACTCCGTTACCAAAAGCCAATCAATTGGAGGATAACCTTGATACATCGGATGTAAATGCCTGCCATAAGATTTGCTCAGGCGGATGTAATTCAGGTTTGTCATTTTTCGACAGTCGAATCCAAAAAGATTTCAAACCAATTCTCGAGGATGTTTACCGTATTATTGAAGAGAACCACTTAATCAATCGTTCTGACCGTGAATATGAAGAAGAGATTACTGTAAAAGCTGGACAGCTTGCTTCATTCCTTAAAAATACTGTTATTTCATATCCTGTTCCTATTGATAATTCAATCGCAATTGACATCATCAATAAAAGAACACCTGATGTAAAAGAAGCAATTGCTGACTCACTTCGCCGTTCAAGAACTTTGTCTCAAACAAAACGCGAAGCTATCGCAAAAGAAAAAGAAAGATATTACCGTAAAAGAGATACACAGATTGCACAAATTGTCAACATCTTAAACGATGATGACTTGTGCGCAATTTTGAAAAGAACTGACAGAAGATCATCAGACGTCTCTGATGATATGTCAATTTCAAATACAAGAAGTTAGGTTAAAGTTACACCCCTTAAACGAGCAAGGAATTGTTTAGGCAACCACTTTTTATATTTGTTTATCCAATAAGCAAACGAACTATCAAGTACAAATGTGGAAGAGAAGTCTTCAGCAGAACGTGTTGAACGACCACAAGCCTGAACCAAAGTTTTCAACATTTGACAAGCGTACCAATCAGATGACAATTCTGACTTCTTTTTGATACGAGGGTCAGCCAATGAACTGAATGGCATTTTTACGATAACCTGAAATCTTGACAAGTCGTCTCTCAAGTCAACGCCTGTTGTCATTGAAGGCGAAAGCAGTACAGTATTTTGACTTCGTTCGTGAACCTTAATTAAGTTCTGATTTGTAATTTCCTCAGTAGCTTTCATAAGCAAACGACTATCTTTTACATTGTCATAAATTGTTTTCGCAACTTTATAATTACCTGTATGAATGATTCCCTTTTCGTCTTTCTTTTTGTTCAAAATAACTTTGACTGCGTCACAAGCTTTAGGTAAAGACTCATCGATGTTTTGATAACTCATTGAACCACAAGGCATAAAATAAATAGGCGACTTGTTTGGGTCAAATGTTGATTCCATTTTAATTACAAGACAGTCATCTTTGTTGATGCCTAGGTCCTTAATGAATCCATCAATGTCAAGAATTGTAGCAGACATAAACAAAAACTTTTCAGCCCAGTTGTTACAGAATTGATTGAAGAGAGAATCAACGAACAACGGAGTGAACTGCAGAGAACCATCAGTAACATTAGGACTGATGATCCAATTGTCTTTTCTCTGATTAAAGAAAACGTCCATCTTCTTATACAACTTATCAATCTTATAATAAAGTTTGTGAGTTGAGTTCATTGAGTCAAGTGTATCTTCATCAAGTTCTTCAGGTTTTACATCTCCAAGTTCTTCCTGAAGCATTGCCCAAAGTTCTTCTCTTTTGGCGCAAATGTATTGAAATACCCGCTTGAAGCGTTCTTTGTTTTGCTCCCAACCTGTATCTGTAAATGGGACAAGTTCCTTTGCTCTGTTTTCACAATTGTCAAACAAACCATAAGTTCTGTCGAGTTCGTCAGGGTTGATTTCAAAAGAAGCAAAGTTTACGAGCTGATCTTCGATAAGATGACATTCATCAAAAGCCATCAACTGACGAGGCTTCCAAAATCCTGCGCAGTCGAAGGCGCGGAAAATATAAGCATACGAAGTCAATACTGTATGAGAAGCAAGAGCTCGTTTTCTTAAAGCGTAATACTTACAAGTGTTCATACAAGGTGGCATTGAACCTGCAGCCTTGCGTAAAGTACACGGACCGTTTTCACAATTCAATCGTCCGTTTTTGTTACACTGATAGTTTGCTTTTCCTTTGATGGAAACAAACTCTTTATCAGTTCCGAAGTCGTGAACATATTGTTCTTGAAGTTGTTTTGTTTCTGTAATGATGAAGGCATCGTTACTCCAGTTTGCGACTGTTTTCGCAATACCTGACTTACCTGTACCTACATCCAACTGCAGAATAAAATACTTCTTATCTCCCCAGTGCTCGGCAATTTGTTTCAATACCTCTTCTTGCTCTGGGCGAATTTGGTCATAAGGAAAGTGTTTTCTGTAGTCAATCATATATTAAAATATTAACAAAACACAGATTGTAAAGATAATTTTGGCAGGAAAAATAAAATATTTTATAAAGCGATACAACGCATAGTTGTTTATATTAACCATAGTGAATCCCTCTGTTTTCTGATTTCTTCCATTCTTTGTTTGAGGATCTTCGGTGTTGCTAAACGGAAGTGTCCATCAAACTTGGACCAATGTTTGTCTTTCAAATAATACTCAAGCTGTTGTTCTGAAAAGACCCAAACATTGTGAGGTGACACGCCATAAAAAGATGACGAGGTTAACTTAGGTGGTAAAAACCTTTCACAAACAATATCAGTAAGGTAAACACAACCTTCAAAAGCATTCTTTCCTATTGAACTTAATGACACAGGAATGTCAAGAACTCTAATTCCTGACGACTGAAATGCTTCTTCTTCGATTGTTTCAACTTTATTGAGATTGAGGTTTCTTAAACGCAAGCAAGCTTGGAAACATCTTGGCGGAACATTTTGAATATTCGCAGGCAATTCAACTTGCTGCAGTCCTGAGAATGCGAAAGAACCTGGGAAAAGATTGTTTACGGTGTTAAAGTTGAAGTCAGTTAAAGACTTACAAAAAGTGAATGCTTCTGGGCCGATAACTTCAGGAAGCCCATCAAATCGTTTAAGTTCCCAGCAATTTGCGAAAGCTCTTTCGCCTACCATTTTTGTATTAGGTCCACTGAGAACAAACTCTATATGTTCGTTGCACTCAAACTGTTTAGGCTTAATGTCGTCATTATACTCCATCAAGTTTGCCATAAAAGGTCGACTCTGTCTGAGGCATTTGTTTATGTCGCGTTCGGATTTACAATTGATAATTTTCATTAGGCCTTCTGTAACATTGTCTCCAAGTCAGTTGAGAATCCTGCATTGGCAAGGATTTCATTACCTTTCTTCAAATTGTCAATTCCGTCATACTCAGCGTCAACTTCAAGAATTGTCATCTGCTTGTTCGCAAATCCAACCCTAATGTCTTCAGCGACTTTGTTGACTTTCAAAATGGCTTCGTTCTCTTCTTTTGTCAAGAGTCCCAGCATTTCCTCGGGAGTTCTCTTGAAGTATTTTGTCTTTTCCATACCCAGTTCCTCCATCAATAATATAAAAGACTTTTCAATAAAGTTCAATTATATATTAACATTATTTTCTACAAACTCGATTGTTTCACCGTTCAAACCTGACTCGTAAACCATCCTGAATAAGTCTGGTAATGTTGCGTAAGTCTCTGCCAAAACAGGGAGCTTTTTAGTCATTTCTTTGTTGATATAAATAGGGAATTTTTTAACTTCGACGCCGTCGTCATCAGCAAGAATAATAAACTTCATTGCTTCATCTCCGCCGTCTACCTCTTTGAACATCATTTTCATAAAAACCTCCACCTTTGCTAAAGTGACTCAAACTCTTTTCTGTGATGTGTTTCAAGTACGCAAGTAATAATCTTGTGAGTGTTTGCATCACAGACAATAGTAATCAACTTATCATTCACGCGCATTGTAAAGTATTCGGAATATCTTCCGTGGTTGTCAACCTTACGATGTGGCTCGCTGTTATGGCAGACACCGAGAATGAACGCACGAGTATCTTCGTCAAGCTCAATACCTACGCGTTCATAAAATACTTTGTAAAAATAATTTGTGAATGAATAGCGTTTAGTATTTTCCATCCTCAAGCTTCTCCCTGTTTTTTATAAACAAACTGAGCTTGTTTGGATCCTGTCCGACATCAACACCTGAAATAAAACCCATATCATAAACGGCTTTAATGATGTTCTTGAAGTCATTTTTAATGGACTCTTCATAACCCATAACAAGCTTTCCGTTCTTAGTATATTCGCGGATAATTGACATAAAGTATTCGTTCATCATCTCAATATTCTTATCAAGATAATAGTCGGAAATATCTTCATTCAATTCAGCAACAGCCTCTTTAACATTCTTTGTTGCTTTCTTTTGCATAATCGACATTACACCATCGGTGAATGCTCTCTGTGCAAGATTTGAAATCTGAGACTTTTCATAACCGTAGTCCTTTGATTCCTCAACGATACGGTTAGCCTCTTCTTTGTAAGCTGACATTCTTGAATTAAGTGTCATCTTTTAACCTCCAATATTTTATAGTTAGTTTTGATTCTGGAAATCTTTTACCGAAAGCGTCAAATCACCTGCATTAGGGATTACATCAGCTTGTTCTTCGATAATTGGCCACATAGCATAAGCAGCAGCACCTGACAAAGCAGCTGGGTTTTTAGCAGGAATTGGAGTAACCGAGAAGTTGTTTGTTTCTTCACAGAACTCAATTGTAATATCTGTCTTATAACCTTCAGCTCTTGGCATTGTTCCGCCAACAGGGATTCTCCAATAGTCGGTACTTTGTTTAGCCGCACAAAGAAGTGCCTGTGGATCTGTTACGCCTGCCTGAGTCAAATCCTTAATCTTATCAACTGCAGTACCGCCAAAGAGGTTGAATACGATTCCATTTGGCTTTGCTGCCAAGTCATCCCAGTTGATATAGAATGGGTCAAATGACTCTTCATCAGAATAAACCTGATTCTTATACAAGTCGAAGTCCTTTACTTTAATGCCTGCTTTTGGGTTTGCCTGTAACTTCTTACGGTTCTTAACTTCAGATTTGCATTCTTTAGAGAAGATACCATAATTTCCGTTTGTTGGCTTAATTGCGTATTTAATCTTACCTTCGCGAATTGCCCAACCATTTGCGTTCCACATTTCGCCTCTTGAAACATCAAGTGTATCACCATTGTCTTTGTTTTTATAAGAACCATCGCGTTTCTTAACATAAGACCAAGGTTTGATCTTAATAACTGTTTCATCTCCAGGTTGTAATGAACCCTCTTTAAGTTTCTTCTGACAAGCATTATAATCAGCTTCAGTTGTATACTTAACTTTAACATAAACAGTTTTGATTCTATCTGTGTCAAGTGTTACAAGATTTCCGTTTGCGCGTTCTTTCATAGCTTCAGCTTTTGCTTCCAAAGTATTCTGAACTTCGTAGAAGGCAACCTTTTCTTTACCAACAGTTCTGCTAAACTCTGAAGTAACAACGCCCGCACCTGATGAAATTGCTGAAGCAATCATCTGAGGAACCATCTTTTCAAGATGACGACAAGCCCACAATGTACCGTCCTGTTTGTTACATCTCTTATTGATAAAGAAGCGTCTTGCTTCATACAATACATTCAAATATGCTAAGAAGAACTGTTCAATACCTTCATCTTTTCTTAAGTCGATAAAGTTGTTCATATCTCTCCAAGCAGATACCATTGTGTTGAAAGAATATGACTTAATATCAAGGTCTTTATATGCAGCAAGTTTGCTAAGCATATCGTTCAAACTTGAGATACGAGTATTAAAAGCTGTTTCCAAACTTCTATGCTTCTGATGATTTGTTGCTGTATCGTTATCAAACCAGTCTCTCGCCCAAACGAGGAACTGATTATAGCCATACATATCTTCACAAAGAGATACCTTTTCGCCCTTGATTACGTGAACGCCATCAGGATCCTTAATGTAACGTCTTCTTGGGTCAGCAAGGTAATAAGATCTTGGTGAAATCAATGGTGCTGAACGAGTTGTACCTGTCATAATATCTCTAATGTAGTCAAAGCTTACGATGTATTTACCTGTATCAACTCCACCTGCTGTAATATGTCCACACATCAAGTCTTTTGCGCCTTCAAGGAATCCATTCTGAGTTGCGATCATATTATACAAGAATCTTGGAGCAATATCAAATGATGTGAAATAATAATCAGCGCCAACCCAAGCATTCTTTAATGTAACTGTATCAACATAATCGTGAAGTTCAGTAATAACAGTATCAGTTCCGTTTATGTTCTTTGTTGTAGTTGCGTACTGCTGATATGTTGTATAGCTTCTAACATTGTTTGCTTTAATAAGCATTTCAGAACCTTCAAGAACAACCTTTGCACCGCGTCCTTCAATAACTGCAGCGCCTTCGCCCTGTGAACAGTTTGTTACATCAACCTGCCAAGCTTTCAAGCTAAATGTTGCTTTCTGAGGACCCGACTTATCTCCACGGTAGAATGTGTTTCTTAATGACATATTAAGAATCATTGGAGTCCACCAAGAAGGGGCGCCTACTGTTGCATAATTCATCATACCGCCAGCAACACGGTATGTATTGCCGTTGATTGTTTGTTCGCCTTGTGAGAACGAAGTAATTGTCCACATAGGGAATGACAATGAGCCAAATGTTCTGCTCAATACATCGCTATCCATAATACGACACTTATCACTAAACTTTTCAATAGGACTGTCGTCAGCTTCAAAGTCAAGACCTGGGATATCACCAAGAATGCCTTTCCCTCTAATACCGCTGAATGAAGAGTTCATCCAGTCTGATGCAGTGTCTGCATTGAAGATTGGGAACTGACGGCCTGTTACCTGGGTTGATACCAAGTCGTAAGGTGACTTACGATTTTCTTTACAGTTGCTTGTATTTGTAAAGAAGCTGTGTGATGAGTCACAAGATCCATTAAGAGGAACTGTTGCGTTTTGAATAGCAGCACTTCTTGCGAGCTGTCCTGTATTTGTTGAATAGTTGGTAAATGTAGGCTTATAAAGACCCGCATAGAACCTGTCAGTTGTATCAAGACGAACTGAAATGTAATGTTTCCAACCACAGTGTAATTCAAACCAATGCTTACATTTATTTGATGAGTAAGACTTTGAGTGTTCGCACCAATACCAAATAGGCTTCATCAAATGATAACATTCACAACGGAACAAGCAGTCAGGCAAGTCATTAGGTCCACGTGTTAAGAACATAATTTTGTTATGTGAACCAAGGCCTCTTCCCCAGTCAACCAAATATGAGAGAACATCGTGCTCTTTTGTTGTCATATAAGATGAAATTGCCATCTTATATTTATCATCCCAAACAGTGAATCTTGTTCCTGGTTGTTCACCGCTATCAACGAACAATTCGTAGTCTTCAGTTGACGCTGCATAGTAAGCGCGTTCCATTGGCGTTGAAATACCAAACAACTGTGCAAATGTTTGTGCCCAAGCGTTTCTGAAGTTTTGCTTTGCTGAAGGCGACATATTTGCTGAGTAGTGCTGAACCTGTGCAATTTTGTATTCGTAGTTGTGGAAACCGTTATGTAAAACATATCTCTTGAATGGGAAATATCCCCAGTCATAGTGATAAGCATAACAAGCAGGACAAAGATAATGAAGGTCACAGTACCAACCCCAACTCCACTGCCAAGTGAAGTAGAATGAATAACAATGGTTGTAAGCATACGCATAATGCCAGTTGTCCCAAAGTGAGTACCACCACCAATTGCTTGACCAACATCTTGTTGTTCTCCAAGTCCACCAATAATTTCCGTAATAATTATATACGCTTATTGGGTCAGAGTTCAAACTATAAGGCCAAGAGATTCTTCCTGAATAACGGTCATAGGAACCGTAAACAACTGTATCGTGACGAGTTTTAATATATGCTGTCTGTGTTGAGAACGAATGAACGCCTTCTCTTAAACGAGAGAAGCCCGCGCTCCAAGATTGTTCAAATGCTTGTCTTTCGCCGTTTGCTACTGCAGCAACATTTGAACACCACTTTTCGTTTCCCTTATAGTAATAATTATCCTGTGAGTTTGGCAATGATGGCCAGTTAATGCCTGCCCAGCTATCGTGTTTGAAATCCTCAGGCATATAATCAACACGAGGTACGTTTCTCAAGTAAACTGAGTTTTCCTGATAGTAGCTTTGATAGCTCTGAGGAGAACGATAATATCCGTGAGGTCCGCCATATAATGTTGGGTTGTACTGAGGAACGCCTACGCCGTTTGAGTTTTCAGTCAAACACTTTTCAAGACCAAGTAAATAAGGTGTTCCTTCAGGATCACAAGGCTGACCTGTAGCAGCCTGCTTTGTCAAACCTAAAGAGTCTTGAGCTGCGCCGTAAGCACTGCCACTTGCGTTTTGCATAGCATCAGCTTGTCCCATAACAGAAGCTTTTTTACTGTCCTTCTGTTTGAACATATTCAAGAATGTTAATGCACCTTTGAAAACTTCTCCAGGACAATACTTGTTTCCGCCTGAACCTTCTGCAGCATCTTGATAACCGTAGTCCTGTGTTGTAAAGTTGTTACCTGAGCCGTCATTACCCGCTACAATTTCAGAACCATCATAAGGGTCGCCGTTTGCTGCAACTCCATAAAGAATCATTTCAACTTGGTCGATTAAGCTTGACTTTTTATACAAGCCACAAGAAGTTGGCAAGAATACAATATCAACATCAGAGAAGCCGTCGTCGTCCGAAGTATAAAGTGTTTTATAAATCTTATTATCAAAGTTCCATTCTGTATAACCTGAAAGAGCAGCATTCTCCATATCCTGATAAATGAGACGAGAAGTAATATTGTCTTCACGAGGCTTACCGCCAACATCATAACCGTCTAAGTATTTTGAAAGACCGTTACGACCGAACTTATACCAAGAAGGAACATAAACTGTTGTACCATCCTGCGATACCTTATCCAACCATCCTGAATATTTTGAAGGCTCAGGATACATTGTGTGCCAAGACGAATATGGGTATGCGTTGATTGGCCAAGTATGATGATTATCGTTTTTAATTTTTGAAACAGCACAGTTGATTACGCCATAAGTTGAAGCACGCTCATCAGTATATCCTGATGGGTTATCTTCTTCCATACGATGAGTCAACAAAATCATATTAGGTAATGAACCGCTGTTGTCAGTAATGAGACCTTCCTGTAAATACAATGAGATGTCCCATTCAGTTAAGTATGTTGATACGATTCCTGAGCAGCCTTCAAGAAGCCACTGAATCATATTGATGTTATCGTTAATTGCTTTGAACCCAGGAGCACGATAAGTAAATGACGAACGAGCAGCCAACATTGTATTCAAGTCAAATGTGCTGAAGTATTTGTCATTGTCATTTGTAGCTTCTGCATTTTTAACAAGACGAGTATCGTCTGCTTCAGTTTGAGTAATTTCCTGACCACTTTCAAGAAGCTTTTTGTTTTCTTCGTCAAGTTCAGCCTGACGCTTTTTCTTTGCTTCTGTGAGGTAATCGTTCATTGTCATTGTTTGAGTTTTGCCATCTGAACTTAAAGATGCGCCTTTCCAAGATGTTGCTCTTATGGCTGAAGGCGCAAATGGAGGGAACCACAAAACTGAATAATATTCTTCTTTTTCTTTAAGGCCGCCGTTCTCCCACTGTTTGTATTTAAGAACAGTATTGAACAAAGATCTTGTAAGAAGACGACCGTTGTTATCAGTCTGATTGTTTACTGTACCTGCTGAAGCGCGTCCTGTTACTTCACCTAAACGATACTGAGCATCGCCCATAATAGGTGAGATATACATATCATAGAAGTTTTGTAATGTTTGAAGAGCTGCCTGTGTATTGATTTGGTCATTAAGGATTTTTGCTTCTTCACCCATAGAACGAACTGAAAGTCCGTGTTCATCCAAATAAGAAACAAGTTCCGATGATCCTTCTGAGGCGTTCTGTAAATTAAGAAACTCTGATAATGTTAAACCTGATTTTCCTGTAGCAGACTTTGCGCCATCGTAGGCTGTCTTTACAAGATTATTGTATCTTTCTCTTTCGTAAGCAAGGTTCTCAAGAGTACCAACATCGTACTGAGAACCATTGTATAAAGTAATTGCGTTCATCAAAACCTCTAATGGTAATTAGTTGAATATTACTTGATTTTGAATGGACCGAGGAATTCAGACATATCAGTAAGAGCTGCTTTGAATCCGTTGTCTTTGAGTCCCATATCGTCAAGAATATTTTTAGAAGAATCGAGAATATTCTTTGATGAGTCGATAAGAGAATTAAGAGCGTCTTTGATACCTGAAGGCATAACTTGTTCAAGAAGATGCATTGCCATATCTTGGTTGTTGTCTGAACTGCCGAACATTGTTTCTTTGATTGTATCGCCGAACAATTCGCCTTTCTGTTCCCAAGCTTCTTTTGAAGAAAGTTCCTTTCCAATCTTTTCCCACTGATCTGTTTGTTTGAACTTTTCAAATGAGTCTTTCAATGAAGCGTAGTTTTCTTCGTATGCTTTCTGACCGAATGAAATAAGGTTTTTCGACATATTTACAGCAGAGTCAACACCTGCGAGAACTTCGTTAATTTCATCAAGAACTTTCTGAACCTGTTCAGTTTTACAGTCCATATCAAGCAAGTCCCAAATCATTTGAATAATTTCGCCTATCATTGAAATCAACAATGCAGCAATCTTTTCTGCTACCATCTGAATTACTTCAGCTGCGGCAGGAGGGTTGATCCAACACTGTGCTGCGAAGGCAATCATTTTTACAATAGGAACAACGATTGAAAGAATAAGCAACAAGATTTTCTTGAGCATATTGATAACTTTCAATAACGCAAGAATTGCCTGAAGAATACCAAGTTCTTTTGCTATACATTCAGCTGCTTCTTTTGCTCTTGTAGCTGCAGCTTTTTCAGAAGCAGCGTCAGCATCATCAGCGTCTTTGTCTGCTTGGTCTGCTGCAGCGCCTGAACCACTTCCTGCTGCTGCGTCGTCTTCATCATCACCGTTATCTGTATCGTCATTACCGAGTTCTTCTTCAAGAGCTTTCTTTCGCTTATTAAACTCAGGGTTTGCTGAAACAAAGTCTTCAGATGTTTCGTCTTCAGTATCACAGCCTGGGTTGAACATTTCAGTTGCTAAACTAACATTGTCAGGAATATGTGTTCCTGGATATGGTCCCTGAACGAGAACAGGTATTAACTGAGGTATAATATCATTCAACATAAAGTTGATTGTATCATCAAAGTTGGCTTTAGGAATGAACAAGTTGTCTCCGATGTCTCCGCCAAGAGCAGCCTGCATTGCCATCATTTCAGTTGATAAACCATCAGAAGGAGAAGGCGCTCCGTTTACGCCACCTGTTTGTGTTAAGAAGTTGTCATTATCAACAACCTCAGGGCGTTTGAATTTAGGAAGAGCAGCTGCTTGTTTTTGTAATTCCTTAAGACGAGCTTCAATTGCGGCAAGAATAGCAGCTTGTTCTTCTTCCCATTGTTCGCTATCTGATTTACGGATTTCGCGTTTTGGGTTTAAGTCTGCGTCTCCCCATTCATAATCGGAGCCGAGGTATTTGTCATAAACTTTCTTTAAGAATTCGTCATCACTTGCCATAAACAATTAGTCCTTATGCGTCAAAGTCGGAATATCTCAACTGCATACAGCTTTTAAGTAATTGATATATTTGGTCAGAAATCCAGTCTTCAGGATATGTTATTCCTATTTCATTCCAATACTGATGTGTGTCGAAGAGATTTTTGTTTGATAATTGATTGTAAGCATCACAAAGATTGTTTCTTACAATACCTATAAGATTAGCGCTTCTGCTTTTTACATATGCCTGAACTTCTTCTTTACATTTTCCAATGTTGTTCGCAACAAGCATACGGTATATTTCAATTTGAATGTCTCTTAATAATGAGTCAACTGAACTTTCAACAAGATTAGTAAATGCACGAGTTTTAGGACTGTTTTTGTAAGTCTTTACTTCTTCAACAAGATAATAAGCTTCGCCGTCAGACTCGCCTATTGTTTCTTTTCTCTTAAACTTGCGTTGTTCCTTTTCGATACCTAATGAGTCAATCATAGCATCATCAAGAATTGAAAACATTAAACGGTTGAAAATAGGGCGGAGAGATTGTAAGAATGGCTGAACTAAAGCAAACTGTCTTGAAATTGTATAACGAGTTCGTTCCTCAACTTGACGTTTTGCTTCAGCAATTTCCCTTGTGCGTAAGTCTTTTGCAGCTTCCTCTTTTATGGATTCTGCTTTTGAAAAGTCAACTTGAAAATCACCAAGCTTGAGACTTTTTGCGTTTTTAATTAAAAAGAAAATAGAAATGCTGACCGTTACAAAGATAACTGTCAGCATAATTGCGAATGTTATTGGGTGGTCACTGAAAGCAGCGAACAACCCTTTACTTACCTCTGCGTCCATAAACAATTAGTTTATGGATTGATGTCCTTAGTAGCCGAAAGACTTCTGATAGCAGTTGTTGCGGCGATGATAGCGGCGAGCAGCCTGAGCACGCATCTGTTCGCAATATGCGTTGTATTCAGCTTCAGCTCTTGCTTTATAAACGCCGTTGATTACATCAGCATATTTTGTCTGAAGTTCAACAAAAGCGGCTTCTGTTTCAACTTTTGCTGCTGAAAGAATTGCTTCAACATCAAGGCCAGCTTCGCGGAGAATGTTTTCCACGATTTCAACCTGACGGTTTGAAAGGTAACCTTTCTGTTTGAACTGTTCAGCAATTGAAGGAACGAAGTCGTTCAAGAATCTGTTCTTTGGATTTTTTGCGAGGATTTCTGGAGCATTGGCATTCAAAGCTTCAACAACGAAGAGTGCCTTGAAGCGGTAAGGATTGTCTTCCTTTGGGCAAGAAGCGCTGAAAGCGAAAAGACGAGTTGCGTCTTTGATAAGTTTGTCCTGAAGTGCCTGTCCTGTAAGTGCCATAGTATCCTCCTTGGCGATTTGAAAGGTTTGCCAGTCGAACTGACAAAAATAATATAAAAGGGATATCATCAAAGTTCAGAATAACACTAAATATTATGGGAAAATATAGAAGAAAAATTGTAAATCCTGACGAAATCGATGACCTTATAGATGAACAAATTGAAGACAGTTGTAAACTGAAACATCTTGAACCTGCATTGACAACAAGCGGAAAATTGTATCATCAGCAAGGACATAAAGGTATGGCTCACGGAATGAAGTTCGACTCATATTGGGAGTTTGCCGCATATCTTTATTGGACTGAATGTGAAGGAAAAGTTGTTGAAAGAAACACTTCTGAAAGTATGGAATACATCGACGAGACAGGTAAACTTCGTAAGTTCTTCCCAGACTTTGTTGTAAACGGAGAGTATGTTGAAGTGAAAGGGTGGCTTCGCCCTAAAGATAAATGTAAAATGGATCAGTGTTGGCAAGTTCAATTTTTATTTGGTGATGATATAAAACCAATGATAGCTTGGCTTAATCAACACCATAAAAATTGGAGAGACGAGTTTATACAAACTATTTAAGATCTTCAGCAGTGAGTGTAAGCACTTTCTGTTTTGGGAAACATTTTGAAAAATCGATGCCCATACCTGAATGAGGCGGCTGAAAGTTGTCGTCTTTGTCAATCCATTCACAAACAAGTCCTGTGTCTTTCAACTGTTCATTTATTTGTTTAACAATGAAGCTTTCTTTTAATGTATTAAGGTCTTCAACCTGAGATTCAAAGATACTTGAAATAGTTACAAACCAATGTTGGTCAATAAAGTAGTCCCAGTCGACAGGCTTAAACCAAAAAGGCTCTGCTTTTCTTCTGATGTCTTCAAGAAGTGAAATGACATAGTCCATTTCCTGTTTATCGAAATCATAAGGCTGTTTGAAATAAGCAGCCATTACGCCGTAAATTGAATAATTAACAACCTGACTTTTTGCTGTTGCGTCAATAAAAAGTGGCTTTGTGATCCCAGCTTTTGCGCATCTTACAATGTCTTCTTCAAATAAACAAGTCTGTGCGTTCTCGTCAAGTCCGTTGAAGTAAAAGTTACAATGCCACTTAAAAATAGGAGCTGACTTTTCAGAATTAGCAATAAGCCACATAGCAAACTCATCTGCGTTTGCCCGCTGCTTTTCGGCTTCTTCCTCCGTTCTATAATTGTCAAGAAACAACTTTTTCCAAGTGTTGTCCATCTATAACCTCTAATGAAAATATTTTTGTATTCAGCTTATAATTTACATACAAGTAATTCACAAGCTTATCAACAACATTGCGACTTTTTATTGAAATTGCTGCTGCTCTTGATGGTACCCAGATACAAAAGTCGGGTGAAGATGAGTCATAACCAGCAAAGTAATAATCTAACCTCTGTATTTTGTCTCTCTTCTTTAACAACATTATTTTCCGTCATCGCAATAACGAATTGTGTACCATCTTTTATGGTCAAGCCATCCTAAAGCGTACATATCAAAAAGCATATCTTTTTCAGCATCGCAGCTGAATGTAAGTTTTTCTTTTTCAATAAGCTTCTCAAAGTGTTCTTTGACAATCGTCACGGTTTCGTTATCCACGAGTTACTCCTCAATAGATTTAGTCGCTGTTTCAAGCCATCCTTCGAAGAACTCAATGTTTAATGCATTAAAAGCGGTAACCATAATATCTTCTGCATCGTAAGTAATTGTTACAATTATTGCATCAGGGTCCGCAGAGTCAGGCGTAATTCTGATCCAAGTGTCTTCATCGTCGTCTTTGTCATAAAAGATGGAATTAAGTTTGTCTGTTACGCCATCGCTTAAATGATAACCGTCAATTTTAAGATTTCTCAAATTAATCATACTTGTAACCTCTACAAATATATTAACTGACTAATTGAAAAAAGGAGTTGTAATGTGTCGAAATCAAAGAAAATTATTATTGGCATTTGCGTTGTTGTTTGTCTTTGCGTTGCCTCTTTTTGCGCAGGACGATACAGACGACTTGGAGTATTGGAATCAGGTAGCGCAGGAATTGACATTACCTACACCCAACTTACTGAATCCCTTTCCAGAACTCAATCTGAACTTGAACTTAGAATTGAAGAATGCGCCGACTATGAGCGAAGACTCGACAACATCGGAACCGACCTCAATGACTGCTTGGGAATTGTTCGACAGGTGCGAGGAGATTGTGACATCGCTGGAATCGAGACTTCAGAACTTAAGTCTTTACTCAAAGAACTTAGAAACAGATTTGAGCTTATCAGTTACAGAAATCAAGAACTTGAGGAACGACTTAGCAAATACACGACAAGCTCTGATTAGTAATAAAGAAGACACAGGAGTCGCTAACGCTTTAGCAGGCGAGTTCTATGCAAAAGCCAAAGCTCTTGAAGAAAGAGTTGCTTACGCTGAAAGAAGAAACAGAAACGCAACCATTTACTCAGAAGTTGTAACGCCTATCCCAGGACTTATCCTTATGACAGCAGGATTTATTGAAATGGGCAATGGAAACACTGACTTAGGTTGGAACCTCGTTAAAGCTGGGGCAATAACATTAGTTGGTATGGAAGTTATCTACAACGGAGGTAGATGGATTTTCAAAGTTTGGTAGGTCAAAGTGGTGATTAGCTGGGACCAATACAAAAAACAAAACGCAGCATACAGGGAAGCTGAAGAAAAGCGAAAACGCGAAGAGGAAGAGCTTAAAAAGCTGTGGGAAATGTGTGACTGCTGCGGTCACAACAATGTTGATATAAAACGAATGAAGTTTATCTCAAGAACTGGCGTACCTTATGTTATAAGGTACTGTCCCAATTGTAATCCATACTTAAGATGGCAAATGCTAGGACTATAAAACAAAAGGCAACCGATGAGGTTGCCTTATTTATTTAACATTCTGATATTTTATCCAACTCTACAGGCAAGTTTCTTATATGAGGTAAAACACCCATACCATTAAGAACGATATGGATAAAGAAACATACACCTGCGAAGATTAAAAGTTTTGCTAAAAAGTTCTGTCTGTTCTTCATATCAAATTAGTTTACGGCTCTTCAGGATGTTTTATGTAATAATCAGATTCAGAGAATAAGCCGCACTCATTCATAGGTTTGTCATCGTGTATTTCACAACCGAAACAACAAGCAGGAACTCTTGTGTTGTTTGGTCCCTTAGGAGGCGCAACTCTGTACTTACAAAGCCGACATCCTTCCTGTTTATTTTCCTTCTTCTTTGCCATTTTTCAACTCCACAAACTTTAAGTCTCTTTGATAAGTGTAACACATTTGTTGCTTCCAAAGTTCAAACGCTTCTTTCTGGTCAAGTCCTTCATAAATTGTTTCAAAAAAGAAAACTGAACCGCCTTCATAAAAGTCGACATTTTTCACAGGAACATCACAGTTTGACAACTGCCAATAAACTTTGTTTGGGATACGAAGTTCAGGCGCATCATACGAATAAAATACTGTGTTGATGTTTGGGTAACGCTTTTTGAAGTCGTAAAACTTTGATATATACCAATGCAAACACTTTGTGTCAGTGTTCATTCTTATACCCTTTGAAGGATACTTCTCAAACACCTGCATATTTGACATATCAGACAATTCCTCAGCACGGAAGTTGTATAAGTCAAAATAATACTTTACCCACTCGTTCTTTTTTGAGGTGTACATAAATGTTCCATTGTTTATGTAAGGAGAAGGCGTCAACCTGTCATCAGCCCATACTGTGTTTTTGTATTTGATTATTCTATTAAAGTCAGGGACAAAAACATCGCCATCAATTGTGAGACAGTCGTCTTTACAATTCATTGCTTGTTTGAGTCTTATTTGGTCAACTTTGAATGAGGGATTTGTTTGTAACTTAGAGTGGAGACAGTCACTATAGTCAAGGTCGCTGTCTTTGAAGATTTTTATTTCAGTTTTAGGTAACTGCTTCTTCAAGTTGTCCAAACAAAACTTTGCTACAGGATTCTTGAAGAAGTTACCATCGAAATCGTATAAGTAAACTACCATACGATTTATATTAACTACTTTTCTTTGTCGCCCATCAAGATTTTATCTTCTTTCAAAGCCCACTGATATTTCCAATTATCAACTGCATCTTCAACATTTGAATAAGCAGGAGTTGTTCTGAAGCAGTCATTACATCTTACATACTTTTTGTAAACTTTGTACTGCTCGTCCCAAACTCTGTGAACAAAAGCAGTTGGCTTTTCGCAGAGTCCGACATTTGTACAGTCAGGACAATGAAATCCGAATGCGTTGTGTAAAGTCAATTCAGGCTTAAGCCACAACTTCAGTCTTTTTAGCTGTGTTTTGATGTCTGATTTCAATTGCTCTCTTCTTGCACTTCTCAATAATTTCTTTGTCAAAATGATTCTCCTTCATTTCGTCAAGCAAAAGCGATGTGAAATAAATGTCTTCAATAAATGAACCGAAGTATTTTTCAGTTGCTCCGTTCACACCGTATTTTGCGACAATCCTGTCTGCTTTTCGTATATGAATCTTACAAGCTTTGTTGTAAGCTTTCTGCAATATTTCCTGCCCAGTTGATGATACAACCACAAATTGAATAAAGGTACCTGGGTCTGAAATAAGGTCCTTATGTTCTTTCATATATCGAGCAACATCTTTGATATGTTCATTAGCTTTGTCAAGACTTTCAACAAAGTCAGAACACCAAGCATATCCTGGGTGCTTTTTGCGCATCATTGCTCGCGTCTCTTCATCAGAGAGATTCACTTTTACAATTCTTACACGAGACGCAAGAAAAGCAATCATTGCGGCCAACATCAAAGTTGTTGCCATAATTATTGGGCTTATAGTCATTTTTACCTCTATATTATATTAACGGGCGAAAGCCCGTTTCAGTTTAGCAACCCCAGTCGATTGAGTTTGCTGTTACGCGATAGCGTTTTCCTGTTTCTGTTGTTACTGTGAAAGCGTATTTTGGAGAGCGTGAGTTGTAGCCATTGATCTTTACGCGGCCGAGGCTGTATGAGCGAACTGTTCGTCCGATGATATCACCTTCAGGAGCTTTGATACCGTTGCGAGTAAGGAACCATTTTGCTCCTGCTTCTTCGCGAGGGTCAATCTTTTTGATACCGTCTTCATCGAGAGCTTTTGCTTCGATCTTCCAGCTGAAAGTTACATCATTGTAAGAGAGTGAAAGCTTTGTGCGTTCGAGGTTGTGTTCTGCACAGAATTTGTCCATTACTGCTGCCATTGCGTCATTGAGTTCTCTTGCCATTGTCTTATTCATAAGTTTGTCTCCTTTGTTTGTTGTTTACAAAAATAATATAAAAGAGAATTGAAGAAAGTTCAAAAATAAATATAAATTCCTCCCTATTTTTCCTTATTATTGTTCCAATATATCTAAAAAAGTCGAACTTGTACATTTTTTGAACAAGTTGGGTTAATATTTTTATATGAAGACTGGTTATTTTGCTAAACTTAAAAAGTACGAGGAAGCAGGACTCACTCCCGTTTCAATATGCGGCAAAGCTCCTGAATGGTACGAAGGTTGGCAGTACAAAAAACTTGCGCCAAGGTGGGCTTTTTTCAATGAATGGAAGAACGGAACTCATAAGGGAGATAATGAATATTACATTTCACATTTCAATAGTGATGTTCTTAATGGGCTTGATCCCAATCGTGTTGTAAAAGAGATTGAAGTTCTCGCACAAGTCCCTGCTGATAAAATCATATTGATTTGTTACGAAAAACCCGACGACTTTTGTCACCGACATCTTGTAGCAGAATGGCTTGAAAAAAGCGGAATAGACTGCAAAGAATTGTTAATATAAAATATAAGTTCAAGTTTATGGACAATATAATTAAAGAGGTATCTTAATGAAATTTACACTTTCAAAGACAGAGCTCTCAAAGCTCTCAACACTTGTAAAAACATCACAGACTGTATCTGATGTTTCTATCAAAGCTGCACACTATATGTTCAAGCTTTCTGACAAACTTTACGCTTCAATTTACGGAAGCGGAAACGTTGTTGACTTCTCAGTTGAAGCAACTGACATTGAACTTTCAGGAAACGGCTATTTCAATGTTGATGTAAATCAGCTTATTCAGGCCTTCGAAAAAGTTTATATGTCTTCAGGCGCTGAAACAGCAACTGCTGAAGTTCTCGCAAACAAAATCAACGTATCAAACGGCAAGTCAAGAATCTCTGTAAATCTTTTCGATCTTCTTGATGAAGCAGACTTCAATGAAGCATTCGCCGCTCTCCCAACAAAGAAAACTGAAAAGTTTACTGAAGACACAATTTCAGCAACAATCACTCCTGATGTTGTAAACTTTATGGAAACAGTTGGTAAGTTTATTACAATGGTAGGTTCTGACCGCGTATCAGGTCTTGCGTTGAAAGACAACAAGATTCTTTACTGTGACCAGGCATTCTCTATCATTGAAAAGACAGTTGAAGACACACTTACAAATGGCGAGTCCGTTTCAGTTCCTCAGAGTGCATTCTCACTTCTTTCTGCAATTTCAAAACTCGCAGGTAAGTTCAATATTACATACTCTGCTGACAATCAATATATGTTGATTGAAGTTCCTGAAATCGGCTTTAACGCAATTCTTACAGTTCCTGAAATCCTTTGTGAATACCCAGGTGAAGATCAGCTTCAGATGATTTGTCCTGACCCTGCTCAGAAGCTTGAGTTTGATGTTGATATTTCAACACTCTTGACAAAGATGAATATGTTTGATGGTGTATTCCCATCAGCACAGTGGCGTTGGAAGACAATCGAGTTCTACAATACTCTTGCTGACGACGCAAACGGCGAAGCTGCTACAATGAATATGCGTTACAATAATATGTGCGCTGAAGTTGATACTGACCTTCCTGTAACAAACTTGGTAGGAACAGGAAATATTCCTGAGTTCAGCTTCCGCCTTGCTTCAATCTTAATTCACGACTACCTCAACAAACTTGTAGGTAACGCAACTGCTGCTCACGTAACAGTATCTCCAATTGAAGCAAATATGGAACACGGTGTCGGAGTTATCTTCGATGTTGACAACTTCCGCCTCGTAACTTCAAAAATGGTTAACGAAGAAAGTATTTAATTTTCTTTAATGATACCTACTAGGCTGTATCGTTCGCGATACGGCCTTTTGTGTTAATATAACATTATGGTAGATTTTGACATTAAACATTATTTAATAGAGGAAGTTGAGGTTGAAAAAGATCCTCATAGATTTGACTGCTTTTATGGAGAGATTGAAGACAAACCTGAAACAGAGCAGCTCCTCTTTACTTTACAGCGTGAATACCTTGAAAACGGAAGAAAACAAGAAGTATGGGCAAAGATGTTTGAAATATGCTGGTCCTATATGCAATCGTTGATTAAGAAAAGACAGACAGGTGGAAGATTTATCGAACCTGATGAACTTGACGACAAAACCACTTCAGCAACTCTTGCCTTTATGTCACAGTATTTGACAAAGCCTGAGTTTGAAGTCGGAGCTTCTTTCGCAGGTATGATGGGATGGAAAATAGTTGAAGTTATGTACAAACCTTCAGCTGATGACAGAACAATTTCAATGTCGCTTGAAATCGATGATGATGGAAAAAATACATTGGAAGATTTAATTTCCGCAGAAGAAGCAGGCGGGTGGTACAATGTTGAAGACGAGGTTTGTAAAATTGATCCAGTTGATACAATCAACCAAGTACTTGAAGAACTTGACGCGGTAATTGACAGCTTCTATTTAAGAACAGTTGTACGAGGATATGTAACACTTTGTTTGAAACATCCTAAGAACCGTCATTCAAAACGAATGTTCTTAAACAGATGGGCAACTGACCCTAAGACAGAAAAGCTTATTGAATATACGATGTTGACTATTCATAATCGTTTAATTGAAGACGCTTCATATTAAAAATACAGGCAACCACACGGTTGCCTTCTTTTTTATCAACTAATTACTATGATTAGCAATGTTGATTATTTGTTAAGCCTTGTAGGCAAGAACAATAAGGAAATTAGAGATACTTGGGTACTCTCAGGTACTGCTATCGTTTCGAAGCAGACTCGCAAATATATAAAAGATACAATTTTTCAGGTTGCTTGTTCTGAAGGCAAACCTCTTAACGGCGCTATTGTTTATTGTAAAGCAGACTACATTGTAGGCGATATGTTCCCGCTTATTGAGTGGGACGAATATTCTATTGAAGAAATCGATGGAATTATGGGATCTTATCAGGGCGTTGAAACACCTTTCTTTAGAGTGTTGCTTAAGAAAGAAGATGTTGATGCTTTGGAAGGTATTCCTGTAAATGAAGATCTTGACTTATACTCAGGCTCAACTGAGGCAGGCGGCGTAATTATCGACGATGAACAACTCGGAATTATGTTGACTGAAGTAGGTGTTCCTTTCCTTCGTGTTGATGAACTTGAAATCACAGGTAACGCAATTCGTCAATATTGTATTAAGCCTGCATTTGATTATTACTTTGGCTATTTCCCTATTATAAAAGAAGAAGTTGTTGGCAGTATGTCAGCAGGATCTTCATTCAAAAAAGAATTCCCAGAAGACGCATTTGCTTGTGTTCCTTATTATGTTTTAGGAACTGCAGGTCAATCCGCTGGCTATGGTGCGGGTGCATTCTCTTTGTATCGCGAACAAATGATTTATGGCGGTTCTTCAGGAAGCGCATTTGGTACAGGTCTTTCATATCGTAAAGCTGTCCCAGGTTTTGTAGGACTTCAAAATAAAGATGCTGCATTACAAGCTATGGCTGCACAGCAAGCTTATCTTAATTATTTCAGAAGAGAACACGTAAAAACAATAAAAGAAAATGGCAAAAAATATGCCACAGGTTACTCAACAACTGGCGGCAATGTCAATATAAAATGGTTATGTCGTTCATACGACTTCGATGATGTAAAGTTCTCAATGCGAACCGACTTCCGCAACATTTGTAAATCTTACATAATGAGAAATCTTGGTATGTTAAGATCAATGGTTAAGTCTGACCTCCCAGGTAATATTGACTACTCAATGTACACAACAAGAGCAGACAGCCTCGAACAGAAAGTAGCGGAGAAGTGGGAAAAGTCAGCAACAACTATGAATCTTGCCATAATGAGAGGAGGCCTGTGATAACATTTAACCTCCACGCATAATCTTCAGTTTTTTCTTATACTAAATAATATGAATTATATTAAAGACGAAGATGTAATTGCGTTGAAGTTAAGACAGGCAGACAAGATAACTTGTAAGTGTAATAGATGCGGCGATGTATTTGAAAAGAAATATATAAACGCTGTAAACAACATCAAAAAGTATGGACACATTTATTGCACAAAGTGTATGCATTTTATTCAGTCTGAACATATTGACTGGGAAAAACGCAATGAAAAGACAAAAGAGGTCTTAATAGAAAAATATGGGTCAGTTGATGACGCATATAAAAAGAGAAACGAAACAACTGAAAAAGTTTGGCTTGAAAAGTATGGCGTTAAACACGCTTGGCAAGCAGAATCAGTAAAGGATAAGATAAGAGCAACTTGCTTAGATAAATATGGGGTTGCTAATGGCGGAGGATCTCAAGAAGCTTTAGAAAAGATAAAGTCAACTTGCATTGAAAGATACGGAGTTGACAATGTTTGGAAATCAGATGATGTAAAATCAAAAATAAAAGATACTGTAAAAGAAAAGTATGGTGTTGAGTATTACACTCAGTCTGACGACTATCAACATAAAGCACATAAAAGATACACATATAATGGAATCGCATTTGACTCTTCTTGGGAAATTGCTTTTTACATTTATTGTGTTGAACACAGTATGTCGATAACAAGACATACAAAAGGCTTGCCTTATAAAGACGCTGACGGTAAAAGTCATATGTACTTTCCTGACTTTGAAGTCGATGGCGTACTTTATGAAATTAAAGGTGGGCAATTTTATACATTAGGTGAATTTGACGGTGGCATTTATAAGACTCCTTCATATATAAATAAAGTTCAATGTATTGAAGAAAACAATGTTAAGGTTATAACAGACGTTTCAAAATACTTGGAGTACGTTTATGGAAAATATGGAAAAGACTACTTGCGAAGTTTCAAGAATGCGTAAAGAGCTTTTTGAAAGTATTTTTTACGGAGCTTTACTTGAAGAAGAAAACTCATATGACTGCATAAACAATAATGATGACAGTCTTCAAAATGCCATAATAACAAATCACCTCAATAATGAGGAGTAACAAATGAAAATCATACTTCCTGGAGAAGATGGAATAAGTAAATACGACGAAGACCCTAATGCTCCAGCATATATCGAAGATAAAGATATACCAATGACAAAGCAGGAAAAGAAGCTTTGGATGGCAGGCGCTGATGTACCTGCTATTCAGGCAACTAATCCTTGGTCAATGCAAGTTGACGACAGCAATATAGACAAAGACTTTTGTAAAAGCAATCTTGTTTTGCCTTCAGCGCCTGCTGAACAAATACTTACTTTAGGTAAGGCTGACTTCAACCAAAACATCAATAATGTTTCAAGTATCTTACAAGATATTTTAGCAGGCGATACAAAAGCAATGGAACGCGCTGAGTTTAAGGCGCTCAACTTCCCAGCCATCAAAGCATATCTTGAATGGGCAATTAAAACAAACCAACTTTCTGACTCAGGAAAAGGCGACTTAATGTCAAATGCTTGGCGTCTCAATTTCAAATGTAGACCGCCAACACCTGAAGAGTTTTTGACTGAACATTTTATCGGTGCTCAGGCTGAAGCTTTACATCAACCTTTAATTGATATTTTCTGTGAGTTCTTCGATCCTCTTAAACCTTATCGAACTTTGATTCTTACTCAGTGTATCGGTTGGGGTAAATCAACCTTATCAACTCTTGCACAGTTGTACATATCAGTTCATTACGCAATGATGTGGCATCCTTACCGTTTCTTTGGTATGGCTATGTCGTCAATCTTTACTCAGTGTTTGGGTGGATGGAACCAAAAGAAAGCATCCGAATTGTTACTTGAGCCTTTTACTCAGATTCTTGAAGGCTCTCCATATTTCCAAAGAGTTCGTACTCATCAGGACTTGGTTGATGTTTCAGGCGAGGAAATCAATGACTGTCTTCACTGGACAACTTCATCTCCAACATCTTGTTTGTCAATGCAGAACGGCGTAAACTACAAGATCATCAACGGCCCAGGTTCTATCTTGGGACAGAACATCATCTCCGCTGTAATTTCGGAAATGACAATGTTTACCGAAAACGGATGGTCAGATGAAAAGGTATTCACATTCTTTACAAAACTTCGTAAAAGAATTGATAACCGTATGAAAGGTAATTACTACGGACGATTCATAATCGACTCTCAGCCAAACTCTCTCGAATCACCAATTGATGAATGGATCTGGGCTGAAGGTACAAAAAAGAACCGTCAGAATTATATCGTTTCAGGCTCAAGATGGAAGTTCTTCCCAAAAGAATTCCCTGAAGCTTGGGAAAAGCCAAGAACAAACTGGAAAGAACCTGAAATATTGAAAAAGGATTTCATACACGCTTTCCCAGTATTTAAGGGCGGAGACGGACAGCCTCCAAAAGTTATTGAAACAGAGAACGAGTTATCAACATACAACGCAGCCGACATTGAATGGGCTCCTATGAATCAGATAACTTCAAACGGTGTCGTTTCATTCAAAGACAACGCTGAAGAATCTCCTATCAACTTTTTGCGAGACCAAGCAGGTATTCCATCAGGTGCTGCTGACCGTTTGATTTACAACAAAGAATGGATAGACCATACTTTTGATAACAACCTTAAAAACATTTACTCAACAATTATCGCCAAGACTGAGGACGAACCTGAACATTTGATTTGGAACCAAGTTAAAGACAAGTTCTTTAATCAGATTCTTGGGAAGTATTATTTTTATTATGAACCAAACTTGCCTCGTGTTGCTTCAGTCGACTTGGCTATCTCAGGCGATACTGCGTCAATTGCGATAAGCCACGTTGAAAGAGATGCAGCCCGTCTTGATACTCAAGGCAACCCATTGAAGGTATATGTTACTGATTTGGTTGTTCCTGTAATACCTAAAGGCGGTATGATTAACTTGGATGCGTTCAAGTTCTTCATTCTTGACTTAATTCGTTTGGGAAATATGAACATTCGTCACGTATCTTTCGACTCCTTCCAGTCAAGAGCAATGATGCAGTCATTGGAAAGAGCGGGTATTGAAGTTGACTATGTTTCAGTTGATAAAAACAACTCACCTTACTTGTCTCTTGTTGACTATGTAATGCACAAGCGTTATTATTGCGGTAAGTCAGTTATGGTAAAGAATAACTTGCTTGCTTTACAAATGGTTAAAAGAAAGACAACAGGAACAGCAAAGATAGATCATATGACTGGCGATAATGTTTATAGCGATGAGTTTTGTATGCCTGGGTCAGTTTATACTGAAAGCAGTTGGCAGTTCAGTAAAGTCGGAACAAATGCAAAAGATACGACTGACTCTATCGCAGGTAATTTGTATCTTCTTGATACTTATGAAAATGAATTCCCACCTATTCACGTATGGGACCCTATGAAAGAAAAGGAAAGAACATACGAAGGCGAATTGAAAAAGCAACGAATGATGATGGCTGCTATGGGCCTTCATTAAAATAAAAAGGCGGGTTACATACCCGCCTTTGTTTTATACGCCTCTGAATCGTTTGTGCATATATTCATTGAAAGCAATATCTTCTTCAAGTGTTTCACCACCTAAAGACATACGGCCTCTTTCATCAACAGTTGAAGGCTTTTTCTTCTTCATCTGTGGATTTTTATAACCTTCATCGATTTCTTTGTTCAGTTGAACCTTTGCTCTTTTCTGTAAAGGCTTAGCAACTTTTGAACAATAATATGAAAGTTCCTGAACATCAACAAAGCCGCATTCATCACCGCCAATAGCAGTTGAATTGACTTCGTAGTCAAGACTTTCAAAAGCGTCCAAATCAACAATAATTCCTGACTTCGCAGTTGCGTAATCATAGAAAACTGTTTTCTTTTCTTCAGTAATTTTGTTGAAACGAACAACAACTACAGGCAGCCCAAAAAGTTCAGGAATAACGATGTAATAATTGTCATCTGATGAATACGCATCAAACTCACATTCTGATACCTTTTCATAGATTTCTTTATCAAATTCCTTTATGTTTTTGATGGTGAGTTTGCTTGTAAGTTTTGTTGCCTCTTCGGCTTCCTTATAACCTTTTACGGCTTCACTAAGTTTACTCAATTTTTCCTCCAAGTTTCTGATAAGCTTTTAAGTAATCATTCAACGCTCTCGCAAGTCGTTTCATAGCACGAATATTTGAAATGTGCGGTAAAGCTATTTGAACCTCTTTACAAAGTTCAAGTGCATAATTGCTTAACTTCTTTTCGTCAACTTCTTTTTTCTGTTCAGGCATTAGATATAAGCTTCAGGAATTGGCAAGTCGAAGCAAACAACTTTACCATCAACATTGAGAGCATCGCCTGTCTCAATCAAGTTGTCAAGAACTTCGTCCGTAATACCATAAGCTTCGCGCACGCTTCCCCTATGTGAAATAGCAGCCTGATGATAAGGCTTAATAACTAAGATTCTTTCGTGATCTTCCATTTTAGTCCTCCGCGATTATTCCAACTCCCAAAGGTTGAATGACAATTCTTTTGGGATTGTCTTTTCTTTTTGTTCAAAATAATCGTCTTCTATTATTGATAACTCTTCAACACTGCGAAAGCAGGTTGGGTCATAATTAAGCAAATACTCGGCGATGCATTGAGGTACAATACATTCGTTCCAAGTCTTTGACTTTAATTGTCGTATTATTGGGCCAGTCATATCAAACTCACCAATGCGGTCTGCTTTGATACGAACTTCGTTATTATGAAAAATGTTCTCAACCAAGTACTGAGAACCATTATATTCAGCAAGCTTGTAACCTGTTATGTTGAACACAGGCTTACCAAAGTTTTTGTTTATCTTTAGTGGTCTGCTCCCCATTTATAATCTTGAAGTCAGGACAATCTTTGAAGCATTCTGGATTTTTATCCAACAAAGCAGCAGCAACTTCTTCAGTTACCAAAATCTGTTTGTATTTGAAAACTTCCAATCTTTTAAGAATTGATTTTGTCTCGTCTTCATAAGCTCCTTCATCAAAGATTTCAACTTCACCGTCTGGGTCGTTTTCATTTACAGGCACGGTATAATAATTGGACAAATCAAGCTTTTCTTTAAGCGGTCTTTCAGCCATTCCTTTATCTCCATTGTAATTAGCACCGATTTTTGAAAGCAAGGCTTTTGTTATTTCATTTTCACTAAAGCCTGCATTAAGTAATGCAATTACTGATGTCTTTTCTTTTGGTGTTAAAAGCTTTTCAAGATCGTCTATCTCTTCATTTGTCCACATTATTTATATTAACACACGGAGTGCCTGTATGCAAATAAATCTGCAAACCTCTTCCGAGTTGTCCTGCCATTTTACAACTCATCGAGAACTCGTCGTCTGTCTTTCCTCTTCTTTGTCTTTTGAATGATGCTACTTGATAAAGTTGAATATAAACTCCGCCATCAATTTTATCAAACATAAGTACCTCGCAATTTGAAACGCAAGATACATACAAGCGTGGCGGAGTTTTAACTTCAGCAACCTGAAGCCATCGACTTATATCTTTCACATCAAGTTCTGAAAGAATTATTTGGTCATAATCTTCTTTGTTTTTAATTTTGTCCTTTACAATTGCCACAAAGTAATGTTTACTTTCTTCGTCAACATAAAAGGACAAAGTATAACCATCATTCGAAGCATCACCCACAAGGACAAGCGGGATTTTCGAACTCTTCTTCATTTTGCCATCCACAAACATTCCCGTTTGTATATCTACAGTACTTCAAGAAATCGTCTGACCTAAACTCGTGAGGTCCTGCATAAATTGTCAGTAAGTCACTGCCGTGAATACCTTCAACTCCGACAATCATAAAATGATCATCACCCCAAACAACAGTACTGCCAACTGCAGGACGATGTAACTTGTCGTAGGGTTTATATGGAGTATCATTCGCAAACCGTAACTTTGCATTTTCTTCTTTAAGTCTTTCAACTTCTTCCTCCAATTCTTGAACCGTTTTATAATTAGAAGTCGTTGTTAAAATTGATGATATAGGCTCGCGATATACCATTCTGTTTTCAGGAGCGCCATCAACATTAAAAACAATACCTTCAGGAGTAAACTCAATCTTTGCGTCCCAACAAAGTTGCCAAATGTTTTCTCTTGTTCTCATATTGTATACATCAATAAGACCTTGATAAAGGTCAGTTGAAGAAAGAGAAAGATTAGGATAGCCGAAGCTTGTTGCTATCGACTTGAATTGCTTCTCGAGTTCGTCCCAAGGCGTGTCTCTGTTCAAAGTAAATTGTGTTTTAACTATTTGAACCATAAATGCCGCCTTCAGAATTATCTTTGAAGAAAAGAACAAACTTTGAGCTCATATTCACAATGGAAACGATTTCAATATAACCGTTTCCTGCATTTACAAACTCACAAAGTTCTTCTCTTGTTCCAAAACATTCACTCTGTAACGATACCATTCATACCTCCAAGGTCGTAACCATATTTGTTGCCGAGCCAAGCAATCTCAGCAAAAGTTTTCCCATTAAGTGGGTTGTTTGGCTTTCCGACGAAATACTTAATCATCTTTTCAACCAATGTCTGATCTTCTTCGCTCATTAGCACTCCTCGTTTCTAACGATGAGGTAATATTCCTCATCAGTATCAACGTTTTTTAATTTCATAATATTTTCAATGTCCTCAGCCCAGCCGTCATAAAAGTAAACTTCTGGTCTTTGAACTTTGTCTGACCAATAAAAAATTATGTCAAAGATGTCGCTTGCGGTAAGATAGTCATAAGTCGTTTTATGTTCCTTACCGTCACGATAATAGTGGGAGTAGTCAATTGTGATTGGGTCAATTTGAGCAATGTGGTCGTTTCGTCCGCAATTCAACAACATCTTGAAATCTTCAAGAGTCATCTTCTTTGCGTATTCAAAAGCTTTATCTTCAAGTTCGTTAAGTCGATGACTTGCTTCAAAATGTTTGAGGTCATTCATAACAACATCATAATAAACTTCAATGCTGGTGTAGTCATCTTTCGTATATGCGTAAAAGATGTCGCCAAACTCTTTTGTTTCGTATGTCTTTAATAAAAGAAATCTTCCTTCAGCAAAGCCTTCATAAATGTAGGCGGGTACTAAAGCTGTTACTTTGCATCTTATACTGCTCATAATTTTATATTAACCTAGTCCCACCACATATCACATCTTTCATTCCACAAATCAGAGATTTTGTTCAAAATAGCTCTTCTGTCATCAAGGAACTTCTGATAACAATTTTCCATATAGCGATGTTTGTAATCATCGTCCATATCCTTAAGCTCTTTGTAAATCGCATTTGTCATTGAACGATAAGGCTCTGACCAAGAGAAATCCATTTCATTCAACTTCTTCAAGTATTTTCTCAAAAGCCATAAGTCACGAAGCTTGCGTTTGTTACCTCTGATGTGAGTCCTCAAATCACCTGACAACTTTTTGTAGTCAGCAGGAGTAATATTGAATGAGTGTTCATACTTAATCAAATCATCAAGTACAGGAGGTCCGCCCATATAATCAATTGCATCGTAGAAGCATTCGGAAACCATAACTTCTTCGAACTCATAAATCTTTTCATCACAAGGTTTGCGGATGATGTCCCAGTCGTCTTCGCTTTCTCCTTCAACATATTCAAGAGTAAACGAAGGATTTTCAACTTCTGATGCAGGAATTGTTTTCACAAGGTTTCTTTTTGAAACAACCCATTCTCCTGGGCGATATGTAATGTAATACTTTGTGTCAGTGCATCTTTGACGGCAATCTTTTATCATCTCGTGCATTACATAATCAATTGCCCACTGTCTGTCATCAGCATTTGCGTACTTTGACATATCAGGTGAATCAATGTAACAATCGAGTTCGTTGCCGTACTTACGAAGGTTGTGCATCATATGTTCAATCTTCATAATTTGCCATTGTATTAAGGTGTTGTGTCCGTTCCAAGTATCATTCAAATGAGATACATTGCGAATCTTAAAACCGTTAGTGTCCTTTTTTGAACGCCAACGGTACCAATATTCTGTTTCGAAGAACTGACTAACAACCCTTTTGATTTCTCTAAAAGGATGTCTTTTCATTTTAGCCTCTTGTTACTGCGTCTTGGAATTCTCCAACTTTGTTTGCCTTCATAAGTTCAAGGATGTATCTTGAAAGCTGTTCAATTTCATCCTGTGAAAGTGGCTGAGGGTTTTCCTTCTTCTCAGGGTCAGGAATTCCACAAAGTTTATTTATGTTGATAATGCTTCTGCAGTATTCTTTTCCGTCTTTTATAACCGCATCGTGACAACAGTCAGCACGGGTTACGTGTGAAGGACAATCGTGGTGAATACAAGGTTGTAAGATTTCAATAACGCCTGTGTCTTCCATAGAGCCATTGTTAGGATCTTTGCCTTCACAGACTTCTTGAACCATTTCCCAGAACTGATAATTTTCAACAAGTTCGCGAACTTCTTCCATTGTAATTTCGCCAACGCTGATAGGAGTTTGAAGCTTTTCTTTCTTCTCCCGTTTGACTTCTTCGCGAACCCACTTGCGGTATTCCCAACAAGCTTTGAATGTAATGTCTCCGATAAGTAAACAAATGATAAGAATAATTCCTGCTCCAATCATTTTCAATCCCCCAATTCTTTATTAAGTCTGTAATAGTCTCTCACCTGAAGTAATGTATGCCAAAGAATGTTGTTCATTTCAAAGTTGTCATATTCTGTATACGCAAAGTCATTGTCTGACATATGAATTGCATCAACCCAAAACTTCCCAAAGTACTTTGAAGCCTCAGAAAGAAGCGACTCACGATATGCAGTGTGTACTCGTGTATGAACTCTGGATAACGCAGGCGAACTGTTGAACACAGCAAGATTTGTCTGATACTCAATTGTGTTGCCAAACCCAGGGTACCAATGCTTTTTGAACATATCAGTGTCCACATTCTTAAAAATATACTTAAGAACTTTGTCGTCAAAAATTGAAATAACTTCTTTTTTGAACTCTTCAAAGTTGGGCACTTTCTTTTTACTTTTACATTTTTTCAAATAACGAATAGCATCGTCGATAACCCAAAAGATTCTATCTCTTTCTTCATCATCGTTGAAGCTTTCTTTCGACAGTGTGATTGTCATACTGCCTTCTTTTGATCCCGCCATTGAACCAATAAGATAAGGATAATAAGGAATTAAGTCTTTAGGAGACTCAAAGTGAATCCTGTCGCCATTGTTAGTGTAAATCTTTGCGTCATAAAATATTCTGTTAGGTGTGTAGTGCATTAAACAAGTGTCAGCAAAATCTGATTTACCTGAAAACTTCGACATAATTCCTCCTATTCTATATTAACAGACTCCATCTTGAAAAGTCGTTTGATTGAAGAAATCTCATCAATGATTTTATGGAAGCTTTCAGTCAATTCAGCAAAAGCATTGTAAGGGATGTGATATTCTTTCATCGCTTCAACAAAACGTCTGCCGACTGTTTCCATATCATAACCTTCTTTTGTTTCTCTGAAGAAAGTGATTGTGTAGCAATATTCTTTGCCGTCTTCGCCCTGCTGATAAATGACAATCTCAGGGTCACGGTTTTCACCTGAAATTGCGCGGAGTTCAACATTGCCCATACGAAGTTTAATATCGTAATCAATCTTACCAGTCATCTTTACCTCCAGTAAAAGCTTCTTTGCCACCTGCTGCAGCAACAGCTATAGATAATAAGTCAACTTCCGGTTTTTTGTCCTCGAAAGGTTTTACTTCTTCAAGTCCTGCTTTGTTCTTTTCACAGTTTTCAAGTAAAGACTTAACTTCTTTTGCGCTATCCATTTACAACCTCCCAGCTGTCGCTTTCTGAAAGAAGAGATACGCTCATTCCTTCAACCCAAATCTGATAACCCCAAGGCGACTTTGTAACGTCCCTTACTTTGCCAATATGTCCGACCCATCTTGAGTCATTAGGACAAGCGCCTACATCAATGTTTGTTACTTTGATTGTCTTTCCGATTAAGTCTTCCATATTGTCTCCTATATGATAAGCGTTAAAGTTGTTCTGTCATATTCAATTTCAGAATACATTTCATACTGATTAAGAAGATCTTCCATTGTGCTAATCTTCTGTTCCTTCTGTCTCAATTCAAGAAGTCTTTCTTTAAGCTCATCGATTGTTCGTCTCTGCTCCATAATGCGAGCTTGCATATCGTCCATCTCTTTACAAAGTTCGTAATGAGCTTCGTCCATTGCGTTGTCCATTGCGTCTTCGTAGCCTACTTGATAGCCATCCTGAAGAGACCAAAGATCTTCGTCTCCGTGAGCCATATCAGCGAGTTGTTGCCAACGACGCATTCCACGACGCCAATTGTAAAGGTCATCTTTATCGTGGGTATATCTATCCCAAGTTTCCCAACTATCAGGATTCATCTTATGCCTCCAACTTTGCGAGATTTTCTTTTGCTCTCACAAGGCGAGCTTCCCAGTTAGCAATTTCCTTCTGCTTGTTGTCAATCTGACGATATGCGCGAGGGTGTTCAACTTTCAAAGTTTCAAGTTCTTGGTTGCGGTAAGCAAGTGTATTTTCAATTGACTTTACTGCAGCCTGAGCCTGTTCGAGGTTGTAAGCTTTGCGTTCAACTTCCCACTTTGCTCTAACTTCGTTCATTGTAACAACTGCGTTCTTTACGCTTTCAATATCGTAATGGTTGCATTCAATTCCGAAAGCTTTGCGACCTGGGGTGTCATTGTTTTCAGAGTGATCCCACCAAGAGCCTTCCTCTTTAATTTCCCAAGCGCGTTCCTGAGTAATATCAACAATCACGCCTTCTCTGTATGAAACATATATTTCATCGTTTTCGTTGATGCCCACTGATGGGTAATTTCCGAAATCGTGCCAAGGCTCTCCGCAGAAAAGGTTGCCATCGTGATTAGGAAGTTCAACCTTTGTCCAGTATGGAATTCCGTTGTTTATACTGTATGTGTACCAAGCGTCACTAAAGTTTCTGCAAGCTCTAAGATCTACATTCATTCTAACCCTCCTCAGTTGTTCCGATTACTGCGGCCCAAGATTCTCCCGCATTGATTTTGTCTTTTACTGCCATTGCTTTTTCAAGCAAAGTTCTGTGTGGGTCATTCAAATCTCTTCCCCACTGTTTGCCATCATCAAGAAAGTTCAAAAGGTAATTCCATTCCTGTTCTGTCAATACCAACTTCATATACAACTTCCTCCTGTGACTGATCTGTTACAACTTTTTCAATAATTACGTCGATTTCCTCAAGCCAAGCTTCGTGTTCTCTTAGAACTCGGTCTTGCTCCTTCCAGATAAACGCAAGCATTTCGTCTGCCATTTTGCGCCTCCCGTATTATTGATTTCAATAATAATATAAAAGACATCAAAAGAAAGTTCAAAAATAAATGAAAAAAGCTGGAAAAAATCCCGCTTTATATTACATACAATTCGCTAATGCTTGCCTGTCGGACGGTAACATACAACCGCCATCAAGGTTTGCTATTTTCGATACAACATCATTAAAAACGCAGTCTCTGTCGCTTGCAGAATCATATTCATATTCTGCGTCATCAACCATTATCAGGAATCTTCCACTCTTCTCCCAGTCGTCTTTCCCTTCTTTTGAAAATGGCGTGCAAACGTCTTTCTTTGAAAGAGTATGAATGTTGTTTATATTCACAATGTCATTCTTGAAACGATAAAACATTTACATCTCCTTAAAGTTGAGAATGACGGGAGCAGTCCTAAGTGTTTTCCCTCTTTCTTTTACATCGTGCTCGATGTATTCGGTAACTGCTTTGTTCAATTCAAGAAAGCCTGTATCGTCAGCGATGTGCCCGTCCATTTGAATAACGAGGTTGCCGTATGCAGGGCGGTCATCACCTTCAAGATAAAATACATAAGAAACGAAGCACCACTTTGTTGGCAACTTAATTCCTGTTTGTTCCTCCATTCGTATCCTCCACTTCAATGTCAAAGCACTTATCAATATCAGAACAAGATATGACATATCTTTGTTTGTTCTTGAATATGACTTCGTACCCGTAAAAGTCTAATTTGGTTATATCTGCAATCTCATCAAGTGAGAATACAGCACGACCCAGAATCTCTCCCCGTGCGTTCTTCAATTGAACGCATAAATCCTCCGCGCCGTCTTTGATAGACCACTTTTTAACCTTTAATGGAATGTACATATCAATTAGTCTTTAGAAAAAGACTAGGAACGCCACTCCAGCGACTATCAACGCAAAAAATAATGCTGATGCAATATAAAAACCTCTGTTACTTTTTGGCTTGCTGCGCTTTGATTGCATCACCGATTGTGTAATGATCTGTGTCATTATTTGTCTGTTTCGCACTGTCAAACTCCATTCGTTTTTTGTTTCTGTTGTTTTTATATCTTTGCTTTGAATTGAAACGATTCTGAATATCGCCTCCAAATCCAATGCCGTGTGCAAGACAATCGTTTGTAAACTTTGTAAGTTGAATATTTACAAGCTTCATAAAATCCGCAGGAGACATTTCAGGCTCAATCTTCTGAGCTTCCTCAAGAGTTTTACTAAACATAAATGCGCTCTGAAGTTTAAGCTCAGGTTTATCGCCGTTGCCCATAAGGAAGGCAAGAACAGCATCATTTACAAGTTCGGAAACCTTTGTTGCTTTCTCTTCATACTCAGGCTTCATAATTGCTTCAAACTTGTCATCTTTGCTGATGTACCACTGTTCGTTGAAATCGTCCCAAGATAACTTTGACTTAATAGGACCTGCCTGAAGAGTAACGCCGTCTTTTGATTTATTAACAATTTTACAAGCTGTCATTCTGTCGTCTCCAATGTTCTTTAACGTATCTGCTATAATAAATATTAACTTCTTCGTCAGTAATTCTTTCAAGTTTTGCGTTTAATTTATTAAGCTCGTTCATTTCGATTTTTGTTTCTTTCAAGTCTTTTTGAAGTCTCCAACGGTCATACTTGTAAAGCGCCATCTGAGTATCTTCAAGGTAACGATGTACACACTCAGGAATGTTTTCAGTATCTTCAATAACAAGATGACTTTCACCAACTCTGAATCTTCCTGTCAAGTAGTGGTCTCGTGCGCCTCTTGTTGTTATTTCATAGGCTTTTCCGCCTTTAGGCATACGATTACCGAAATCGTATTTTGTGCCATCTCTTTTGAATGTTGGGACGTGTGTTGTAGTATCAAGTTCGTGAGTCAATTTAAGATACTTGATTTTATATTCAATCATAGGAAGTCCTATCTGTTTCAACCAACTTTTATGAGCTGAAAGATTTCGCAATTCGTTCCTAACATAATCATTAAGCCAAGTTCTCTTTTCAGGATTTGTGTATTCTTCGTGAACGCCTTCTTCCTCAAAAGTTTTACGAATCTTTTCCTGAGCAGAAGAATAAGGCATAGCCTGCATAAGGCGTTCCAGCATTCTTGCTGCAAACTCTCTTGTATCAACTGTCATTAGAAAGCACCTCCCAACAACATACGAAGCAATGCTTCATTTGAACGCATATTGTACATTGGGTTGCGTTCATATTTTACCTTTTCAAACTCACCGATATTTTCAGTGTCAAGAATGAACCAACAATCGTGTTCGTGGTTGTCGCAAACAATAAGTTTATGTTTATTCCACATCCATCTTTTCAAACCAAGTTCAGTATGACCTACAACCTGACATTTCAAGTTCCCTGGCCAATTGTCTTTCAACAAAGAGCTTGGGCGAATCCATAAACAAGATTCTCCTGCGCTGTCTCCGCTGCTGCTATAACCACAATGGCACAAACTGTCAATATCATCTCTGAAGAGTTGTTCGAGTTTTTCAACTGTAAACTTGTATGAGCGGAACTTGTCCTTTCGATGTTTCATCATCTCGTCATACAACTCGTTCATTTTATCGTGACATTGCATCTGAACTTTACGGTAATAATCAATGTCTTTCTGTTCCTGCTCTGTTTCAGCATTGACTAATGAGAATACTCTGCCGTCAAAATAAACTTCATTGATGTGATGGTAATTGTAACACCACTTATCGTATTCTGCTTTCAGCTTTTTAGGAACTTTGTCAAACTTATGTCGTTCATTGTAATATCCGCAAGCTTTGTTGAACCAATGCTGTGAAACACCTGCGTGAGAGAAAAGAACTCCGTCAATAAGAACAGCAGGATGAATTATGTCAAGATTGTCCATAAACATTTTGTAATAAATCTTTTCATATTCAAAATGATGTCCTGAACAAGTCTGACTTGATATGTAAGCGTGGTCGTGGTTGCCTAAACAAATACGGAACTTGTCAGGCTCTGCTCTTGCCATCTTAATCAACTCAAGAAAGCCTTTTTGCATAGGCTCGCCGTTATCTTTCTCCTCCCAGTCATCAACATAATCACCAAGAGTTACAACATAATCAACTTTGTCTTTATTCGCCTGAATCGTCTTCAGTGTCTGGGTCCACGCTCCGTGTACATCCGGAATCACCAGTACTTTGCTCATCGTTGTCTCCTGTCAAGTCTTTTCTCATATGTTCAAGTTCGTAAGAAACCATCTTTGCATTGAAAGCAGCTTCTTCATCATCTTCAAGGTCGAGTGTATAAACGCCGCGTAATTTTGCTGTTATGTACCAAACCTTAAGTTTTCTTTCATAACCGACATTCATTTCAGTCATTCTTACAGTGTCTTTTGTTGACATCTCATTACACTTCGCAATCCAAGCTGCTTTGTCTTTTTTGTCAAAAAGATATGTTTCGCAAGCCACTTCTGCATCACTTCTACAAGGTACAATAATACTACAAGCCATTTATAACTCCTCTTTGCGCATCTCTTACATCTTGCGCTTTGTCTCTTATCGACTGTACATAGTCTTCCATTGTATCATCTTTGAAACCATCAAGATCTTTTGGCATATCTGTCAAACTTTGGTTAGGCTCAAAATCGGCAAGAGTCAATTCCCATCCTTCAAAAATAAGTGGGTCTTGTTCAATTAAGAAATCAGCGACATCAGCGAACGCATAAACAACTCTTTTGTTTGGCCCGTGAAGTTCGTTGATAATTTCAGCAGTAACATCAATAAACTCAGTCTTTGTCAGTCCATCGCCTTTTTCTTCCTTAGCACGGAATAAACAACCCTTGATAAGTTTAACATCAGTAAGACGAAGCAAAACTTTCTTCTGAAGTTCTTCCTGTCTTTTTTGAATATCTTGCCAAACTTTGTCTCTTTCTTGTCTATTCAACTCGTCAAGACCTTCATATACTGTTTCAAAAGGAACGCCATCTTCGTTGTAAACTGTTACGACAGTACAATTGCGACGACGAGAACTGTAGTAGTCATTGCTCCAAGAGCTGTATGAATCAAGAGCATCATTGTAAATGTAATAAGAAGTCTTTGAAGCAATGTTGCTCAAAGAGTTTATCTGGTCCCAGCTTGAAGATGTACTATCTCCGCTCATTTTTTATTCCTCAAAATAATTGTCGTCATTGACATCAATGATCTCAAGTTCGATACCTTCAAAAATTGAAGGGTTCTTATTGAGAAGAACTTCCGCATTCTCAGGATGGATTTTCAATTTGCCACCTATGATATGCTTCTTCATAAAAATAACGTCCTTCTCTTTAATTTCGCAATTCTTTTCCTTTTCAGTTAAGGATGAAATTGTTTCGTCTGCATTTTCAACTGCTTTCTGAACATTCAGCACGCTATTTGCTGCTGAACCGTAAGCTCCTAACAGTTCAAGCAATTTGTCAAACTCTTCAGTACTTCCCATTTATAAAGTCCTCCACACTTACTATAGATATATTAACTCCGTCAAAAAAGTCAGGTCTTACATCAACTATTTTTCTTACAATTGTTTCAGGCAATACTGTAGGATCTTTCAATATCTTAAGAAAAGGAAAGTCGTCCATTATTGCGCATAAATACTTATGCATCACATAGTCAATATTCGCAGGAAGTTGCGCTTCTTTCGCCAACTTTTCCGCAGCAGTCGAAGTGCCTCTTGTCGGAGTATAATCTTTCATCCAAAACCCGTGATGCGATAACATCTTATGGTAAAGAACTTCCGCAAGATGTTGATTCTCCCTTACCATATCACTAAGTTCTTTATGTGATAACAAGGTCAACTCCTTCAAAAATATCAGGATCTTCGTCAAGCGCCAATTCTGCAATCGCTGCAGGCACTGTCACTGCTGTTGCCCCCAAGAAACAAGTTAAAATCTTTTCAATAGGAACAAGCTCTTTAAGCATCATATCAATTGCGAATATAGGCTTATTTCCGTTGTTATCTAAAACCATCAGGTCGGAAAAGTCCCACACGCCGCCTGCGCTGAAATACACATCACAAAGATTGCCTGTAAAAAACCCAGGAGTTGTTGAAAGATGACCTGGGCCTCCAAACCAATTTTTTCCTAGTGTTTCAGTTGCTCTCTTACTCATCAGCAAGTCCTTCAATGTGTGGAATGATTTCGCCGCGTTTTACAATTTTAACCTTTGAACCAATTTCAACACCGTGTTCAATTAACCAGTTTGCATTTGAACAAGAAGCTCTTTTAACTGTTGTTCCGCAGAGTTCAACAGGCTTGATGATAGCAACTGGGTTGAAGTACTTTCCTGAGAAAGACCATTCAATATCAACAACTTCAGAAACAGCAACATCAAGTTCAAACTTAATTGCGCAGCTGTTCTTAGGAGTTCTGTTCTTGAGGTCTTCGTAGTCGATTGTTTCAGGCTTTACAACCACGCCGTCTATATCGTATTCAATTCTGTCACGGCCTGTGTATTCAGCTTCTCTGAAAGCAATTGCGCCTTCGTAAGAATTGATAAGTTTATGTGTTGGGATTTCAAAACCACAAGATTTCAAGAATGAAAGTTTTTTGTCTTCAGTGAAGATTGTGATTGTTCCTGCTTCCTGAATATCGTAAGCGATGAAAGCAAGGTTTTCACACTCGCTTCCGTCTTTGTGTTTCATAATTCCTGCTGCAGCATTGCGGCAGTTCTTCATTTTGTTTTTATAAAGTTTATTGAAAACTGAGCGCTTCATATAAACTTCTCCACGGATTGAACCTGTGAATGGAGTTTTGAGGTCAGTTACAACATCAGGGATCTTTGAAACATTGTCAGTAACAACATCTCCTTCGAAGCCGTTACCGCGAGTTACTGCCTGAACAAGAAGTCCATTCTCAAACTGAAGTTCCATTCCTGCACCGTCAATTTTCTGTTCCATCATATAATAGCCAGGGTGCTTTTTGATCCAATCAGCGAATTCTTCTTCGTTCTTGCATTTTGCGAGAGTTCCTGTTACAAGATTGTGTTTTGCTTTTGGAAAACCATCAACGTGGTCGTCGTAAGTAACAGTATCAATATATGAAGGGTCAAGAGATTTGAGTTCGTTCACGAGCTGGTCGAATTCTTTATCCGACATAATAGGTTCTGCATTTCCGTATGCAACTGAAGCTTCGTGAATGAGTTTTTTGAGTTCGTCAATTCTTGCCATAATTTCCTCCGTAGACAAAAATAATATAAAAGAAAGTGGCAAGAAGTTCAATTATTCTATGAAATTTATAGATAAATTATTGAAAAAATCGGGCTTTCTTTCAAGTATCAATTCAGCCACTTCTGGGAATACCCAAATAGGAAAATTACAATAGTCGTCTTTTTCAATAACTGACGTTATTGCGTAACGAAGTAAAACAGTGAAAGTGAGATTTTTGTAAAAGGCGAGAAACATTGGTTCTTCTTTATTAGCTTCCACAAGTCTGTTCTGTATCAACAAATTAACTTCATCACGCAGCGCGTTCTTTGTTACAATATGAAGTTTATTGACATAGTCAAGGTTGGGCTTGAGTGACTGTAATGAGAAGGTGATGCAAGTCTTTTGATAAATCTTTCTTCTTACGGGCTCAAACAATTCGCTGCCAAAGTCGTAATTGTATACCCACATCATAACTTCTTCATTTGTCATTTTTCTTCTCCTACCTTATCGTGTAAGTCAATTTCGCCTTCGTTCTTTGTTGCGTATGGCTTTCTTGAACGAAGGAACTTACGATAACACTGCATACATCTTACAGCAACAATCTTGCCGTTACAATCATAAACTCTTTCAAGTGGAATCTTCCCTGCGTGAGACGAATACTTGTACTCCCCGTAAAAATCACCGATAAGCTTTCTATGGAACCTGAAAATATGTTCCTTAATTAACGGGTTAAAGTCGTCATTCACTTTAAGATAATCAGGAAGTTGGAAGTTATCTGAAGTAACAGCATCTCTTTCTTCCTCAATAAGTTGTTCCTTTTTGATTAACAACTCAAGTCTTTCAAGTCCGTGAATGATACGAGCTTTCTGATCTTCGATTTCTTTATCAAGTAAAGCAAGATGGTCATCATAGGAAGAATAATACTCAATGACATCATCGTCCTTTTCGCCTGAAAGAGCTCTTGTCAAATCGTGAGCAACATCGCCGACAGTTCTGTTCTTGAGGCGTTCTTCTTGTCGAGCTTTTCGTTCTGAAATAAAGTTTGTCAAGTCTTTCATAATCGCGTCTCCATCAAAGCCTTTAACAACATCAGTTACCTTTTTGTCATCAGAAGGACAGTCAAGATAATCTTCTGAGTGGTCAAGATTCATTCCTAAATTGTCACTCATACTTTGCCCTCTCTTCTTTCAAAACTTTAAGGTCTTTCTCAAGCTTTGCTATTCTTGCGTCAATTTCACTGACAGGTGATTCATTTTTGATTTCGTTGTAAATACGCTGACATCGAGCAACTTCTTTGTCAAGACGCTTGATTGCGTCTTTGTGCCAACGAATCATTCTGCCTAAAGCAAGAACCGTTGCAGTTGCATCGTAATAGTCATTTGTGTCCTCAAGCTCTTTTCTTAGTCGTCTGATTTCATAATAGTGTTCAGAGATTTTATTGCAGCGGCGTTCAATTGCTGTCTTTTCGTTAAGTAAACGAAACTCTTTGCTTTTGAGGTCAACTGTCTTTACTTTTCCCATCGCGCTTAACAAATCCATATTGATTTCACTCACGGAAACACCACCTTTAACATATCAACATCATTATACGAAAAACAAATATAAGGCTCATCTTGGGTTGTCCAATCGCCTTCGCCTTTCTTTTCGTAATGTATTTCAAGCGCTTCTTCACTCTTGATAACTTTTACATTATCATAGGTGAGCTTGTGTCCATTTTTCAAAAACAACTCAACTCTCATCATCCCTGAGCAAGCCTCCTCTTATAATTTTATTGAGGCGGGCGTTCGTAATATGCTTTTCTTGAAGTGCGCCCATTGTATAAGAAGACATATGAAATTCATACATCTGCATCATCAACGGATAATTGTGAATAACATCATTCAATAATCTTCCTGATGTTTCACTTATAATACGAGGCATTGATTTACCTTCGCGTTTAAGTTCTCTATATTCACTAAGCCAATCGTCCAAGAAGATTTCGATACAATTTTTCATATCGTCATCTTCTGTATAAGTGAAAGGCTTCTTGTCTTTCAATAATAAATACATTTCCTGATAAAGAGTTTCTTTCTCTTCATCAACTTCTTCAGGAGGCACGCCGATAGCAGTAAGCAATTGATTGATTTCATTTTGTGTCAAAACTTCACTCACCAAAGTCTCCTTGCTTTATTCTATTGTAAAGGTTGCGTTCATATTCACGACGCTCTTTTTCATTTATTCGTTTGAAATCTTTTTCATATAAATACCCAGGATGAGCAGCTTCCCATTGAAGTTTTATAGCAAGGTCATCAGGCACAGGAATAGCAAACCTATGAGTCAGTTTTTTGTAAAGTCGATCTGTCATTGAAATATTCCTCCACAGCTTGGTCAAAAAACTTTTGATTAGCAAACTCATTTACAAAAGCAAAAGCATCTTCAAAGTTGTCATAATAAACAGTGTGCTTTGTGTCTTCTTGTCCGCTGCCTTTCCAAATTGTTACAACAACATTTACTTTATGAAGAGCAAACCAGAATGTCTGTTTCACTTCAACAACATAATCCATAAAACCTTTTGTGAAGGCATTTTCTCTTACATACCAACCATTTATATCAGCCATTTTATCCTCCTCTTTTATGTTCACCCATAGTTATATATTAACCTCGAACCAATTGTCGCAATTATTTTATCTCCACATTCATTCCGTTGAATATCTCAGGGTCAAAGTCAAGAAACTCTTGAGCGTGTTCAGCGTCAATTGTAAAAGCTTTGCTTTCTTTTATAAGTTCAAAAAATGAACATCTTAACAAAGCAGAATAATCGCATTCTTTTTCTACGAAGTAGTTGTACATCTCAATGTTTCGTAATTTGCTAAGATACAAAAAATGCCAAAGGAAGTCGCCTTCCATTTTACCTTTACAAACTTCCCAAGGTATAAAGTATCCTGGGTCAAGCTTGTAAATTATTTCGTATTCATCTTTTGTAAAGGTCGTCATAAGCTACACCCTCTTACTTTCAACTCCCAAAATCTGGAAGCCTATCATACCTGGGACATCTCTTGTATGGAACTTTCCATCAAAGTTGATAACCGCATCAGGAATAAGACTCCACTGAAACTTTTCTTTTATTTGGTCTTTTGTCAACTCTTCAGTTTTGATTTTGTTTTCATACCAGATTTTAATTGTCCACACATCCTGCTTTTTAATGTTTTCCAAAACATCAATTCCTACTTTACTATAACGAGCAAAAGGACCATCGCCCCACTCCCAACCTTCAGGCATTGAAGTTCGAAGTCCTGCTGCAGTAAGTGCGTTGTCTTCTCCTTTTGTAACTGCACAAGTGTCGAGACAATAAGATAACTCGTAAGCAAGTTTTTCCAAGTCAGCGTCATCTTTATAAAAATTGTTAACCAAATAGTTGACTGACACATTTAACGGAATAATGTGTTCATCAGTAATTTCGCTACGACGAACAGGGCCGCTTGCTTTTTCAATTTCAATAAGTTTTTTGGATTTCCATTTACCGTTGAAGTCAGCTGATGTTTTATCTTTGCCAGAAACGTGGCGCGGAATGTCATAATTGTATGAAATGTTTTCACGGAAAGTTGATACGATGTCAATATTGGTCTTACACTCTTTAGCGTAATGAAGAAGTTTGAGCAATTCGTGGACCGCTTTTACTCCCTTATCAATTCTATCACACATAGGCTAACACCACAACAAACTTTCTGGGTATTCAGCAATTCTTTCAGCAGCGTGAGTGATTGCTGCTTCCCAGTCGTATGTTCCATTTTTGATTGCTTCTTTAATTGTTTCAACATTAGTCATCTTCGTATTCATCCTCTTCGATAACGATTCCGTACTTTTCTTTCCACATTTCACGATTCTTTTTCTGAATCTCTTGAACAGTTACTCTTGCAGCTAATGCTGAAGCAAGAGCGTCTCTTTTGCTGCCTCTACTAAGTTCAGCAAGTGCGTATTCTTTTGTATGTTCAAGGAATGCTTTGATAGCAATTGCTTCTTCAAGCATAAGCCAATCTTTTACTGTCTTTGGGCGATCATTCTCAGGAATCTGCCAAGCAACCTGTCTTATAACACAATTGCGCTTTGCTTCTTCATCCCATTCAGTGAAAGCTTCAAACTCTTCTTTGAGGTCATCAACTTTCTTCAAATGGATTTGGCCAAGTATAGGCTCCGCAATTTCATCAACAAACTTCATTGCTGACTTTAAGCGGATAAAGTTCCAACAAGGGATTCTTCTACTCATATCTTTGAAGTCAGGGCCAATCTTTACAACCCAGTCCTTTCCCTGTGTATACTTTTGATTGTTTGGGTCAACACGGTGAATAACAACATATTGATCTTTGTTCTTTCTGTAATATTTATTGGCACGCGGAACAAAGTACCAACCATTGTCAAGTTTGATAGGCTTATTAGTCCCCTTCTTTGCTCCCATTCTTTTGCTCCTTCTTAAAGTTGTTTATTGTATCTGCGAAGACTTTACAAATATCTTCGTAATAAAGTCCGTTCTCTAAGCAATTTTCAATTGCTTCCTTCAAACATTTTTTAGAGACTGCCTGCATAAAAGGCAAGTCAGTCTTTGCTTCAGCCTTTCCACCCATCGCTGAGCCTCCCTTATTTTACAAGATTGATTATTGCGATTGTGATTATAATTACATCAACTAAAATTGACAGAGCGTGTGCATCTTTTTTGTCTTTTCTCTCTTTCTTTTTATTGTCAAGCAACTTTTCATCGAGAGTGTCAGGACGAGATGTGTAAAGCAAACTTATAAGAAAGCAAACTCCTGAAATTGAAAGTGAAGTAATTAAAAAGCCTTTAATACCTGTTATACAGCCTGCGATTAAAAATCCGATTGCTAAAATGTCCATTGTTTCCTCCTAGTCCCAGTAGTCAGAGATTTCTTCTCCGCCCCACAACATCATATTTCCACACCAAGAGCCACGGTGAACTCCTGGGATATAAAATCCGCCATCTTTTGTTGGCTTTACCATAATTCTTTTTGGCATCAAACAGTCACGGTTGTTTGAAACATCGCCGAAGTCGTCCCAGAAGTTTTCGCCCTTTGCCTGAGCACTCTTACAAGCTTTATCAAACTGTTCACGAGTTGACTTGTTTGAGAGAGTATCAAATCCGTACTTCTCATTCACTGCTTTGTACTTTGCTTCAAGCTGTACAAGACGATCTTCATCAGGAAGTTTGTACTGATGACCTGTCATACCGCCTTCATTTTCAAAGCGTGTATTTTTTGAAGGCATCTTTACAACAAGAACCGACTTTGCTGTTGTTCCGATGATTTTGTAAAATGTACTGCTGTTACACCAATGCTGTGTAAGAATTGTTCCAACAGGAATGTCAATTGGTGTTTTCAAAGTACTTGGGTCAAGCTTTTCCATAGTCGTCCTCCGTTTGAATTATTTAAGGTAGTTTTCGATAAGTTCATCGCGAACCTGAGCAGCAGTCATTCCTTCGTGAGTTGTTGCCCATTCAACGTATTCAGCTCTTGGCTTTTCTTCATTCATAAGTTCGTTGTGAATGTAGTCCATTCCCTTTTTGATTTCTCCAACTGATGGGAGGTAAGCAGGAAAGTATCCTGGCTTTTTAACAAACTCGTGAATCCAAATACGATCTTTGTAATGGCAGTATCCGTAGCGAGAGCGTTCTCTGTCGTATCTTGCCCATTCGCGAACATCGTATGAGAAGCGCTGTGCTTCATCTTTTGTATCAAACACTTTGTTACTTTCTGGGAAGAAAGTTGAACTTGAAAGGCCAGAAGTTATCATATAAGCGTATTCCCAAGTTTTTTCTTCATCCCAAGTTCTGCGAGACGAGTCGAATGAAGTTTTAGCCACTCCGAAGAAAGTTACTGATTCATACTTGTTTGTCTTTGCCATAGGTTTGCTCCTTATTGTTGATTTACAAAAATAATATAAAAGACAAACTCAAAAAGTTCAAAAAATCTTAATCTTTTTTGTAAACTTTTTCCATTGCTTTGATATATCCGACAAAATCAGAAGGCATTTCCTTTTCATAAAAGTCTCTGAGAGTGCGAATAAGTGCTTTATCAGTGAGCTCAGGCTTGCCCAGTTCGACAAGCTTTTTATTGTATTTTTCCAAGAATTGTTCAAATGTTTCCATTATTGCTCCTCATTGCTCAGTTCGTCCAACAACCAAGTAAGTTGAATAATAACCTCAGCACGAGCATCAGCTCTCAAGTAACGAGATTTCGCTGCTTCTTTGTACTCAGGAATACCAATGCATTTCGCAACGTCCTGAACAGAGTGCACAGTCTCGTTAACTGAGTTGTCAATGAGTTTGCGTAAGTCGTGTTCAGCTGACTCCATTATTCTTTTAACTTGGTCATAAACGGGATTGATTTTCTGAGCCATAGTATTCCTCCTATTTGACAAAAATAATATAAAAGAAAAAGGTCAGAAGTTCAATTCCGACCTTAGTTTTATAACATTTTTATTGTTTTTATATCAAGTTTTTTGTATCAATTCCGTCAAGCTCGTGACAGTCTTTCAAAGCAATTTCAGCTACGATTTCGTCGTTCAAAAGAGCTTCAGCACGAGGCTTTGTTTCAGGGCGAACATTTGCCAAAATCTTTTCTTTAAGTTCATCGTCAATTGATTTGATACAAGAAGGACAGCGAATCTTTTCACTTGATCCTTCAGCAGCACGACATTCAGCAAAAGCAGAACGCTGAAGAGACATAATATCTTCGATTAAGTCCTCAAGTTCATCAGAATGTTCTGTTTCAATTTTCAAACCAACATCACGGAGCATTTCATAGAAGATGTGTCCGTAAAGATCTTTGAATACAAGAAGACGAATTGTCAATAGCTGAATCTCCGAACCAACGTCTGCTCTTAATGAACAGTTGTAACCGTAGTACTTGTTAGGGTCAGAATCAACATAGTCGTAAATGCGGGCAATTCTGTCATCGTCTTTCAAGATGTCAGCTGCTGCTTCAACTTCTTCCTGTGTATCAAATACAAGAGCATAGCCTACCATATCATCAAGTCCTGCCCAACCAACTTCTTTTGAAGAAGCCTTGCGTTTAGCAGAATGTTCTGACTTGATACGGTGAGCAACCTGAACAGATGGGAAATGTTCCTTAAGTTCTTCAACAAGTTCAGCGATAGCTTTGTCAGTGTCAAGAGCAAGATCGTGAGCTTTGTTCCAAGCTGCTTCAATTGTTGCTTTGTCAAAATATTCTAAATCATCATCATCCCAAGGAAGGTAATCTTTGTGTGCGAGGTCATCGTCATACTGTTGTAACACAGGTGACAATTTATTATCATAAGGACCTTTAGCACGACGTCCCGAACGACCAACTTCAGTACCGAAGTTTGCTTCGTTATATATCATTTCAAAAAGTTTTCTATTCATATTATTTAGTCATTATAAAATAATATTGTCTTATTCCTATTATTCTATTGTTCCAATATATCTAAAAAAGTCATTTCGACATAATCTGTCAAAATGTCAATGTGTTAATATAATAAAATGGGAAATAAGACATATCATAAAGGCGATGAATTAGAGTTCTTCCCAACTCAGGACTGGGTTAAAGAAGCTTTATATACAATGATGTCAGGTAACGAAAAGACAATACTTGACCCTTGCTGTGGCGCAGGCGGTCTTGAATACTTTGACAAGTACGAATATAAATTGATGGACATTGAAGACCGCGGAGTTGAAGGTGTTGAAATCTGCGACTTCTTAAAAAGAGAACCTAAAGAAGACGAGCATTATGACTGTGCAGTTATCAATCCTCCGTTTGGACTTACTGATGAGTTTATCGCTCAAGCTTTCAAATATACTGACGATGTTTATTTAATTGCGCCATTAAAAGGCGTTATCAAAAAATGGAATGCCAACATTTATGACCACATTTTTGATTGGAGAATACCTTATCAGTGCTTCGGTATTTTAACTTCAGTCGGATTGTTTCATTTGAACAAAAAGAAGAAAGTTCAATTTGGGCTTGGCACAACTTTGAAAGAACAATTTTACGGGGCAGAATGGCCTATTGAAAAGTCTTGGCAGAGTTGCTTTTATCGAACTGACAAAGCTCCTGATAAGTTTTTCATAGTCAATCGTTTAACTAAGGCAAGAATACAACGCAATGAAGAACTCATCAAACTTTCTGACATATATGAACCGAATGATGAGTCAGCTTTTATCGCAAGCAAAGCAAATACAAATGTAAAGAGCGGCGATAAAATATCAAGAGAGATTTGTGTTTTCGATACGAAAGAAGAAGCATTATATTTCAGAGAACAATATATCCGATATGAAGAAGATGTTAGGAATTATTGTTATCGTTATGGAAACAATGTTTTAACATTAAGAAAGATTCCACTTGTATAACATAAAAGGCAACCTCAAGGGTTGCCTTATTTATTTACCAAGTAAATGTTTCCTGTGAAGGAAGAACACAATGGCAGAATGTATTTTTATTGTTAGGGCAGTTCTTACAACATTCAGGTTGGTAAGGTTTATAGTCTCCCAACCCAAGTTGTTTGTCTGTTGGGAACTGAGGATGTTGTTCAGCCCATTCTTTTACCAACTTTTTCATTGTGTCATCACTTGAACCAGAATGTTCAATTAAAGTTTGTTCTAATGTCATTTTAATACCCTCACATCATCAGCTTTTACAATTTCAGTTGTGTAGCCTTTTTTGTTTAAGTGGAACGCAAGATATTCCTGTGCGTCTTTATCACCGTGAACTAAGAAAATCTTTTTAAGTTTTGATGTATCAATTTTACCAAGCCAATCAGTTATTTCCTTATAGTCAGCGTGAGCGGAGAATGCATTGATTTTATGTACCTCAGCTTTCAAGTCATATTCTTTTTTGTCAATTACAACTTTTTCTTCTCTTTCAAGAATCTTACGACCTAAAGTATTTTCACCCATATAACCGACAATAAGAATTGTGTTCTTTTCATTTTCAATACCTGCTTTAAGGTGATTGATAATACGACCTGCTTCGCACATACCATTTGCGGCAATTACAATGCAAGGCTCAGTCGAAGCAGCAACTCTTTTTGATGCCTGACTGTCTGAAATGAACTCAAGCGAACGAACAGAGAATGGGTTCTTGCCTTTTGAAATAAAGTCATCTTTGATTTTCTGATTAAAACATTCAGGATGAATATTAAAAACCCCAGTTGCGTTTGAAGCCATAGGAGAGTCAATGTAAACTGGGACACGAGGAATGCGTCTTGATGCCATCAACTTTTTAATATGATAAATCAATTCCTGAGCGCGTTCAATTGCGAAAGAAGGAATGATAACTTTTCCACCACGATTGATTGTGTTGTTTATAACATTTTCAAGTTCGCCATAACAATGTTGAACTGACTCGTGAACTCTGTTACCGTAAGTGCTTTCCAAGAAAATGTATTCAGGAGCAGGCATATCTGTAGCAGGCGGATTTGTGATAGGATTCGATTCTCTTCCTAAGTCGCCTGTGAAAAGAATATGCATTCTTTCTGTTTCTTTTTTGAACAACTTTTCTATGATATTCTTTTTGCGAGCAATTGAAATGTCAACCATAGAAGAACCAAGAATATGACCTGCATCATACATTGTATAAGATACTTTGTCATCAAGCTTCTTTTCTTTTCCGTAGGCGTGACATCTGAAATGATTTACTGTTTCAATAACATCAGCTTCTTCATAAGCTGCGTTGTGTTCCTGCTTTTGAATCTTTGCAGAGTCCATCATAACAATAGATGCAAGGTCACGGGTAGCAGGAGTTGAACGAATTGAACCTGTGTAACCTTGTTTAATTAAAGAAGGCAGCAAACCACAATGGTCGTAATGTGCGTGGGTTAAAAATACTGCCTGTAATTTGTCAACTTCAAAATTGAAGTTACAGTTGCGTTCCTGAGCAGCTGCAGCACCTTGCCAAGCGCCACAGTCAATCATATATGGTAAGCCATCAATTTCAAGAATATGTTTGGAACCTGTAACCTCTTCTGTTGCACCGAGTGAATATGTCAATACACTCATAAGTCCTCCAAAGCGTCAATCAGATCAAGTCGTTTCTGAAAAACGCATTCTTTTACTTGTTTATAATATTTACGACACGACTCCCAAACTTTCTTTTCAGTTGTCTCCGTGAATGCAAATATACGAGAAGAGACAATAACCTTGTCTTTATCCAATACTGTGACTGCCCACATATTGTTTGTCAAATCTGATATGTAAACAGTCCCTGACGAATACTTCCTAGAAGTAATAATTCTTCCGAGATCTTCTTCAATTACCATTTGTAATTTAGTCGTTGGCTTGATGCATCCTCCTAAAACCAATCGTCGTCATCATCATCGTCATCATACAATGTTGAATTACGAATAGCGCCTTGGAGTAAATACATCAACTCTTTATCATTGTGTGTATTCATTGCTGTCATCAACTTTCGAGCAAAGTCAGCAACCGCATCTCTTACGATGTCATCGACTTCTGATCTTGTGTATTGTTCTTTGTCTTCCATTTTTCTTCTACCTTTTCAACCTCTTTCATAATCAGCAAACCAATTGTGTACCAGTCAAGGATGTGTTCATCAAGTTTTGGTGTTCCTATGTTCAAGTCATCAACATAACAACTACAAGGAATCTTACTGTTCCAAGAAAATTGAATAGGAAACTCTTCCTTCTTATTCAAGTTGTTTTTAATTGACTTGCCGTCTCTTTTAGGCAAGAACACTTCATTCAATTGATAACGACACAAGTAGTCTTTTATGTATTGCCAGTTCTCATCTTTATCAAGATTACGAGCTGTATGAATACAAAAATAAATCTGACTTTCAGGATGTTCGATGTTTCTTTGATGAACAAGATTGTAAAACTTTACAAAGCCTTCCTGAGGTAAAGGAAAGTTGCTGCCACCTAAAGGCTCTGTTGTGATTGTTCCATCAAAATCAACACCTATTATAAAAGGCTCATTTTTGCTGTAAATTGTCAATCTTATACCTCTATTTATATATTAACACTTATGCCATCTTGATAACACAGGATTGTTGGTCATAAGTCGGCCTTTTACCCAGCCTTGTTTCATCATCTCATCAACATCTTCAGGCGCCACTTGTTTGTTTACGCCGTCTTTATTCATCCAGTGCTTTCCCTTCAAAGCAATTTTATTAGCAGTGCTAATCTTTTGCTTTCGTTCGGTGTTATCACCTTGCCAAGATGCTGCGGCTTTAGCAGACTGATCTTGCTTTTGCTTTTCTTTTCTTTCTTTCTCAAATTGCTCGTGATGTTCTGCACAACAGCACCAGTCTTCACGGCTGTTTGGCTGATGACATATAGGACAGTCATTCAAAATTATGCAACCTTCTTGCAGACGCTTTTCTTTTTTACGTTCAGAAAACAAGAAAGGTTTTTGATTATTTAATTGGAACCAATACATTTTGACTGTTTGTTTCACCCAGCCTCTATTGACATAAGATTCAACTTCATTTTGTAAAACCATTTTTCTTGTGTCATCTTTCATAACAAAAGCCATACCTTTTATAGGTGACTGTTGTCCCTGTCTTTTCCATTCAAGTTTTTGTAAAAGATCTTTCATTTCATCAGTGTTCATAATGGCTTCTAAATATGCTTTAGCTTCTGCAACTTGAAAGTGTTTTTTACATCCGCTTAAAATGTATTCGCAGGCAAAAATATTTTTAGCCTCTTTCTGTTTATCGCCAATAGCTTCATACTCACAAGCTCGTAAGTAATGCGCTAAAAGATGCTCATATAAGGTCAATAAAACTAAGTTTTCTTTATTGTCGCCTCCGCCTTCAGAACGTGGGACTATATGATGCTTTTCATAATATACATAATTGTTTTTTGTTCTTGTTTGTGATTTCGCGAATTGAATAAGCTCATTATAAGAATTGAATGTTTGCATAAAAAAACCTTCCTTAAAATTGATTTATTCAATTAGTAAGGAAGGCTTTTATGTAAGATGTTATTTTATTTTTTTATAACATTTACTAAATTATAAATTAGTTGTCTGCCCCACATTCTCGAACTGTAATTCAACAAATTCAGAGAAAGGAGTTACCTTAACTCTTACATAGATTACGAACTTGCGAGCAGCTTTTGTAATGTCAGTGTTTACACCAGCAATATCACAAACTGCAGCTGTCCAAATCTTGTTTGAACCCTGAGTTCTCTTGTTAAGGATTGCCTCAACCTGAACCTGACGAACTCCCATCCAGTAGTCGTCAATAGGTTTCTTAATCTGCTGACGCATTACGTTGTCGCGAATATCACGCTTACAAAGCAAGAATGACATTACGTGTTCAAGGAATGACCAGTCAGTCAAGTTGTTAGGGTCCTGAGTTGTCTTTGATGAAGTTACCATCAAACCGTCGTCTGCGTTGTATACGATTGGGTTGATACCCTTAGTATCCATAATCTTTGTTGCAGAGTCAGAGAAGTTCCAACGAGCTTTAAGAATAGCGCGTGGCAACTGACCACCCATATCATTGTAGTTGTACCAAGCAGGAGCCCAACCACCCATCTTGAAGTCGTAGATACGAGCACACATCAAACCAACATCACCGATTGGCTTCATCCAGAATGACTTACCTGTGTAAGCATCGTAGTACTGGAATTCACCTGCATACTGTGCTGTCTGTTTAGAACGGCCAGTAACTGTGATTTTGTTAGGGTTAGCAAATTCAGCCTGAGTGATGTTCTTAGGTGAAATAGCAATTGCCAACTTGTGTGTCATAACCAATGAAGCGTGCTGTGTATGAACAAACTCTTCACCAGTACAGTCCATAAAGATGAATACATCGTCATACTGAGAATCGAATGCTTCAGTCCAACCCTGTTTTACAACCATCTGGAATTCATCTCTCCAGCTTCCGCCTGTTGTTCCGTCTTTAATGTTTTCATTAACGGCGTATGTTACATAACGCTGACCTTTAAGTTTGAGGTCGTATGTAGCAGGAACAAGTGAACCTGTCAAGTCGTATGTCAATTTGTCATCAACGATACGTGTTTCTGTATAAATACCGTGGCTGTCGAGGTCGTCATCAAATGTTTTGTCTGGGTGGATTTCAACGAATGTCATATCATCGTCATTCAAAACATTTGGCCAATAAATATTTGCGCCGTATGAGTCTTTGCCCTTTTCGTTGAAAGAACCTGTGAACTCACCACCGTTCATCATTTCGCCTGGGTAAACTTCTTCCATTACTTTGAAAGTCATTGTGTTGAAGTTGATGTCTTTCTTCAATGGATAGTTGTCGTCGTCTTCTTTTTCAAACTGGAAATTACCTGCAGATACTACATACATAATTTCGTGGTCAATCTGAAGAGAAGTTGTATTTGTACCTGTGATACCTGTTGGTGTACCGTCAGCTGCTACTGTTACGATGTAGTCACCGTAAATAAGGAGCGACTGTGTTTCATAAGCATCACCGATGTCTGTACAAGTTTTTGCCAAAGTTGTCAAGCTATCTTCAGCTTCTGAGTTGTATGTGTACAACTTCATTTTCTTTGAAACAGCTTTCTGTTCTGGCATAATTGGGTCAGTGCCGTCATAGCTTACTTCAACATAGAAGAACAAGTTGTCGTCGTTGTTGAAATCAACAGAGTTGAGAAGTTCTCTTGGACACTTCTTCAAAGCAGGACCGTAGATAACTGGAACAGCTTCATCGTACAACCATTTGTCGTAACCGATAGAAGAAATCTGAACCAATGTTTCAACTTCTGCAGCTGACTTCTGAACAATATAACCATAGCAGTATGGCTTAATGTTAAGCAACCAAGTAATTCCCTGGTAGCGGTTTACAGGTGAAACATAAGTAGAAGCTGTTGTGTAAGCTGTCTTGTTACCTGTGCTTGAGTCTGTAACGATGAACTCAACATTCAAGAAAGTTGAAGTATCAACTTCACCTGCTGAAGCAGCAACTGCTGGTGTGTCACCTGAGTCAGAAGTATCTGATGAAGATGAACCTGTAGTTGTTGTAGATGTTACAGAAAGTTTGTTACCACTTTCGAGGTATTCAACGATTGTAGACCAAGCAGGAGCTTTCTGTCCGCCGTTAGCAACCAAGTTTTCAACATTTGACAAAAGGTCAGTCAATGTCAAAAGTGGAGCGTCTGTATTTTCATATGTGTTTGTTGATGTTGCTTTGATTCCGAGTTCGTCAAGAGCATTGAGAACTGCTGACTGAGTTGTCATTGATGATGTTGCGAGCAACCAAGAATTACCGCCGATGATTACAGAATATGTACCGTCTGCAGCTTTCAACCAAACACCACAGTAATAGTCTGTTACAACTTCACCGTCTGCGTTTTCAATATAAAGTTTGTGGTCAACTTTGTTTACTGAGTAATAGTAAGTACCTTCGTTGAATCCTGATGTTTCATCACCCCAATAGTTGATACCAATTTCCTGAACTGATGCCCACTGTTTAGCCTGAATGCCTGTAATGTAAAGAGCGATGTTATCTTTTGTACCGTCAATCTTAGCACCTTTAGCGTATCCTGAAGAACCGCCAACACCTGCTTTGTTTACGATAACATTTACCTGAGTTTTCTTGTAACCCTGTGCATCTTCAAATCCAACCTGAACCATCTGTGTGTAGTCGATAACGTCTTTACCTGTTACGTTGTAGAAAGGAATCAAACCTTTGCTTGTAACATAAGAACCACCGAAGTAAGATGGGTACTTTTTAGAAGAACCTGCTGGTGCAGAGATATACAAACCGTATTCCTGATTGAAAGCTTCTGCTTCGTAAAGATCAGGCCAATGAGCTGTAGGAAGTCCGACCATTGCGTAAATAGCTTCCATATTACCTTTTTCAAAGTAATAAGGATTCTTTTCACCCTTAGGAGCACGAACAACCATATAACCCTTGATTGTTGAGCTTTCTGTTGAAACACTGAATGATGAGTCAATGTCTACGAACAAAAGTCTCCAAGAATTTTTAGATCCCATTAAAATATCTCCTCTACTGAACTCGAAAGTTCAGCTTAATTTTTATAATTAGTTTGGGATAGTTGAAAAGATTCTTAAGAGAAATCTCAAGAAAAAATTATACTAATTTAGATACTAAATTTCCGAGGAGATTATATGATAAGTATAAGAGAAATCGCCGACGATAAGACAAGTATATCTTCAACAAGATGGGCATTTGCTTCTGTTATCAAGTTTGACATTGCTATTGTTACTTTGAGTATCGTTGCCTATCTCGTGGGTCATTTTATTGGAAAGCCTATTGAAGGATCATTCTTTGGTTATGTTGCGACTTTGCTTGGAACACTTACGGGTATTGTAACCACAAGTAAAGCTTTACAAGGTTTTGAAACAAAAAAGAACGATAAGCCAGATGGGCAGGAAGTTGATACGACTCCTGAAGGATATGAAGAAAAATAACGACGAATTAACGCCGTTTATGAAAGATGCCATCGTGATGATGGCATTAGCTTTTTTATTACTATTAACGGCGATACCAATCGCAATCTTTCTCTAAACACAAAAGGCAACCAAAAGGTTGCCTTCTTTTATTTACTCGCTCTTAACAGTTTTGAACACAAGTTTGTTTTCGTGCCAATAGTTGTGAGCGTCAACTGGGGAAATTGCCATCTTCTGCAGTGCGCAGATACCCATAGCGTGACAAGCTATGTCAAAATATCTGTTCATCAAGCGGTCAACGAATACAACGCAGTCTTCGTCAGCATCTAAGTTTTGTTTGCTTCTGTTCTTAAACCTATCAAGAAGGTCAGGAACCATCACGCAAAAGATGTGCATATTGTTATTGAAGTAAGCAGGATTTGGATTGAAATAACCAAGTGAACCTACACGGTCTCTGTATTCTCCGAGGTCAATTCCTGTCTCCTCTTCAAACTCGCGAATTGCAGCCCGCTTGTAAGCCTCGTCTACGGACTCAATTCCCAAAAAGTCGCTTTCTTCAACTGTGCCACACGGAAACTCAATCGTCTTGGCTTCCGCACCCCAGCGACTCTGTTCAACAAATACACAAACTGGGTTTTCACGGCAATTTGTATCTGCTGCTATCAACATAACCCAATCGTTACAATTCAAACCTACTGGCTTGAAGTTTGGAACGTGGTCAAACTCTTTTCTTACAACTGTAAAAACAGGTGTCTTAAGTAATTCTGTTTCGTTTGTTTTATTCATTATGCGTGGTCCTTTGTAATATCAAAGTTGTAATCACGGTGCAAAGCACCTGTGTTTTCCTTTACGCCCATCTTCATTTCGAGCCAATCAAGTTCATCTTCACAAGAATGAATCAAATCTTTCTGCTGTTCAATATAAGCATTAAGGCGTTTTCTCAATACTTCGTCAATTGCTTTTGTATCTTCATCATTAAGAAGATCCCAAATGCCGCCATAAACATCAGCAACTTTATCCTGTTTAAGTTTACCACTTACCCAATCAATGTTGCCATTACAACTTTTAATACAAGCCTTAAGTTCATCGACTCTTTTACAAAACGACTCAAGATCTGTTATTGGCGTTTCTTTTGCTAAGTATGGCCTTTCCATAGGATCATACCCAAACAGCTTTTCTTCTTTTTCTTTCTTCGCCCACTTACAAGGTATTGCCATTTTCAACTCCTATATGTTTAACGAATCATTCTTGTGTTCTTCGTATTTGTCAGGACCATTGTATTCTTCAAGGAATGACCTGTCCATTGCATTGAACTGATGAATTAAGAAGCGGAAGTAATTGCTTGAAGCAGCCTTATAAAGAACGCCTTCAATATCAAACCAATAAGGCCAATCGCTTCCCTTAATTGTCATTGCTTTTCTGTCCTGATAAACTCTTTTAAGAAGTTCTTCACCTGCGTCGTCAGTATAAACTCCATCATCAAGAATCACAAACTTAGATTTTACAGCGCCACAGAAACAACTTAAAATATTTTTACAACTTTTGTCGTAATTGGACTTTTTCAAAAGGGCAAGATCTTCTTTATGAATGTAAATAGTTTCATTAAAAGAGCACTCAGGTTGATAACCCCAACCTTCTTCAAAGATGTCAGCAGTAACTCTTGTCTTTGGAAGGTTTGTGTAGTAGTCATAACAATTACCGATGCAAATGTAGTCTTTAAGATATTCCTTCAGCTTGTCTTCTCCGTAAATGATTGCGTCGTCCATACAAGGTTCTTTGACTGTGTATCTTACAGGATTTGCCAAACCAAACTTTATTGCTTTTCTTTTTTCAAGCCATTTACTGAACATTCTTAATCACCTCTGCTTTTATATTAACATTGTTTGCGAAGGTTGCCCAAATCTTTTCTGTATCAATTTTCTTCAGGTTTTCATCAGCCCAGTCTTTTTCAATAAAGATTGCTGTTCTGAAGCTGTCATTGTACTTTTCAGCTGCCTGACACTGTTCAACCGTAGGGCGCTCAAGTGATTCATAATAAGCAACTTTTGCTTCATTTTCTGCTATAAGCTTTTTGTTGCTGTTATATTCAAACGGTGAGGCAAGGAACCAAAGTACTGCACCAAGACAAAGAATACTTGAAAGAAGCGCCGATATAGCAAAGATTATTCCATCAAAGCTAAACCATTCAGTTATCATATTTATAAAGTTGGCGAAGCGATTCTGTCTTGCCGCTTTCTTTCCTGCTGTAGCCAATTCTTCTTTTGTGTAGTTGTCGTTGTTACCGTTATTAGGTAAGTAATACGATACGCTGCGGCCACGAACATAAGCTTCTTTACAAATCTTACCAATTATCATTACAATTGCGAAAGGAACAACAAGAATAAGTCCCTTCAAATAAAGTCCCCAAAATCCTATCATTTATGCCTCCAAGCCGTTGTACCATTCTTTGTCAGAAAGATACATATCCATAAGTTCTTCAATAAGTTTGTCTCTTACCTTTGAAGCAGAAGCTTCAAGGAAGTCTTTTCCAATTTCAAGGTTTTCACAAGGAATTGTTTTTACAACATCTTCACCTGTTCCGCGCTGAACAACCATTAAGGTAGCAAGATTAAGAATATCATCATAGCGGAACCAAGTATCAAAATCCTTGTATGAGTCTTCACCGATGATAAGATACAACTCATCATCAGGGAAAGCTTTTCTGAAGTGTTCAACTGTGTCGATTGTTCTCCACTTACTATCCTGATCTTTTTCAATTGTATCAATTCTGATGTCGCCTTTTGAACCTGAAATCATTTCAGTAATGATGCGGCACTTTTCATCGAAAGTAAAAAGCTGTCTTTTGTCAGGACGATAGTAATTACAAATAGTTGGAACAATATAAACTCTGTCGAGTGATTTTGCCGCCTCGGTGGCAATTTTCAAATGTCCTAAGTGGAAAGGGTCAAAAGTTCCGCCAAAAATACCAATTTTCATATCTTGCTCCTTAACGGGCCGAAGCCCGTTGTTTATCTTAGTGGTTAAGTCTCCAGTCAATTGTTCTTTTTAAGAACTCAATGTATTCTGGGTCACGGCACATATTCTTTCCTGGAGCGTCGCTGAGTTTAGCAACAGGACGACCGTCAACTTCGATAGGTTTGATTACGATGTTCAGTTCTTTTCCCTTAGGAGAAGCCCAAGCGCCGCCGATACCGAAAGCAACCTTAACTTTGCCATCAAAGTACTTTTTGATTTCAGCTGCCTTTACAAGACTGAGGCTGTCGCTGAAGAGCAATGTCTTTGTCATAGGGTCAATTCCGAGGCTCTTGTAATGAGCAATCATTTTGTCGCCCCATTCGTAAGGATCACCACTGTCGTGACGAACACCTGAGAAGAGTGTTGCGTAAGTCAACTGGAAGTCTTTCAAGAAAGCGTCAGTTGTGATTGTATCAGTGAGTGCGATACCGTTCAAAACTCCGTATTCCTGAACCCAGCTGTCGAGCATAAACTTGTTTGAATAAGCGGGATTTCTTTCTGGGTAACCCTGTCCTACGAGCATACAGAATTCGTGGGCCATTGTTCCCATAGGCTTTACGCCATATTTGATTGCGAGGTAAACATTTGATGTTCCAAGGAACCCTGGGACGTCTTCTTCAACGAGACGTTTGATAAGATATTCGTGAGCTTCCTGTGAAAGGGCGCGGCGGAAACCAAATTCTGACCAAGCTCCGATGTTGAAAGTTCCTTCTTTGATAAAGCGGATCTGATCTTCAACCTGCTGTTTGTATTCTTCAAGAAGTTTGTTGTAATCTCCCTGGCCACCCATACGATAATAAACTTCGCAAACAATTGCCATCACAGGTGTTTCATAAGGAGAAACATTTGTCGCAGGTCCATAAATATCAATTGTAAGACCGCATTCTGCGTCTGTTCCAATTTCAATTTCAGTACCATCAGGCTGCCAGAACTTTAAGAATCCTGTGTAGTCATCGTGAATCCAAATACAAGCGTCTTTAAGAGCAGTGAGTTCTTCAGGTTTGAAGCGGAGCTTACAGTAAAGTCCAATCTGATATTTGATTTCTTCAACCATTTCATTTGTAAACTTTACGCCTTTGTTACGACACTTGAATGTCCAACGAACCATCTTTTTATTATGCTGATGGAAAATTGTCTGCCCCATACTAAACTTGTATGCGTCGTTCTGAAGTAAAGACGTGATAATCTGTGGTAAGTGTTCCATTAACTTACATCCTCCATTGATTTATTGTAAAAATAATATAAAAGAAAAGCGGCAGAAGTTCAATTTTCTGCCGCATTTTTTCAATTATTTTTCTGGGTCAAACACATCAAATACAACAAGCTTTTTGGCTGTATTCGGATGCTTATGCAGCTTTTCGATTTTTTCAACAACAGCAGGACGAATTGCTTCTGTGTTGCGAATGTACTTATCAAGTTCATCGTAAGTGAAGCCTAAGTTGTCTTCGTCAGATTTACCACACATTCCGTCACTAGGTGTTTTGTGTGTAAGCTCATAAGGGAGACCAAGTGCATCACCGATAGCAACTACTTCTGTCTTTGTCAACTTTGACAGCGGAGAGAAGTCGCCTGTTGCATCGCCCCATTTTGTTGAATAACCTACATAATCTTCGCTGAGGTTACAAGTATTGGCAACGCGAGCGTTTCCAATTTCAGCAGCCTTTCCGTAAAGTGTTACCATACGGATGCGGGCAGGAGTGTTTGTTGAATAAAGTGAGTTCACTTCTCCTGTGCAGATTACTTTTGTCAGCGCTTCATAAGCAGGACCAATATTGATTGTGTAATTTTCAATACCCAAAGTTTCGCAAACTTTGATAGAGTCGGAGATGTCTTTCTGTTCTCCGTTTGGCATCATAACGCCAACAACTCTTTCTTTTCCAAGAGCAGCCACACAAAGCGCTGCTGTGACTGTTGAATCTTTACCGCCGCTGATACCGATAACTGCTTTTGTTTCAACGTCTCCGTTGTTTTTGAACCATTCACGGATCCATTCAATACATTTGTCTTTTGTGCTTGGAATATCAAGTTTCATTAGCGAACCACCTCTGCGTATTTTGCCATTGCTGCAAGTGCTTCCTCGTGCTTTTCAGGAGTAAGACCTGCACAACCTGCTGCAAGAACCTTTACTTTAACGCCTGGGATTGCTGCAATTGGCTCAGCATTTCCGATTACACAGATGTCAGTACAAGTCCCTACCATTTCAACTTCAACATCTTCAAGAGCTGTTTCCTGAAGGTCTTTGTCTTCGTTGTCATTGTCAATTGCTGCGGCAATTGCGCCAGACCAAGGACCGTCCCACTTGAACTCGTTCTTTTCGATGATGAGTTCGTTTTCTGCAGGAGCAAGTTCATTTACAATTTCCCAGCCTACTGTGCCTTTGATACAGTGAGGGACAGGGATTGACTTTCCTTCAGGTGTGTCAAGATAGTCCTTTCCGTGAGTGTCTTTTGTAAAGATTACGGGCCACTTATTGGCGCGGTATTCTTTAAGCTTGTCTGCAATAAAAGGGGTAACTTTTACAGCATCTTCATTCGCAAGTGCACCTGTGCAGAAGTCATTCTGCATATCAACAACTACAAGTACCTTTTCCATTAAAAACCTCCATTGGCTTCAATTATTTCATTAAGTGTTTTTGGACCCCATTCCATATAAGGAACCATAACACCTACATTGTACATAGGGATCTTCATACCAAGCTCTGCTTCGTATTCTGCTTTCCACTTTTCGATTAAGCGGCAGTCCATTTCGTTTGTATGAACGTGGCCGTAAAGATGAACATTCTTTCTGCGGATACCATCGTACATAAAGATTGGGTAGTGTGAAAGAATTACGCAGCGGCCGTCAAGCTCATAAGCTTTGTGGTAACCTTCGTAAACTTCAACAAACTGTCTGCGAAGCTCTTCGTTTCGATACATCTTGTCGTCGTGATTGCCTGTTACCCAATACTTCTTACCGTGAAGACGAGCATAAATACAGCGAGCATCGTAGTTTGAACTCCACGAAATATCGCCGAGTATGTAAACAGTATCTTCGTCAGATACTCTTTCGTTCCATATTTTGATTAAGCCTTCATTCATTTCCTCAACTGTCTTCCAAGGACGGTTGTCAAACTCAATTGCGTTTTTGTGAAAGAAGTGCATATCTGATACATAAAATGTTTTTGCCATAATTGTATATTAACCTCAATAATCTCTTAACTTTTCCTCAAGAGCACTTTTTGCTTTGAGCTCTTCAAAGTTTTCAGGAGTGATAACTACGCAGTGAACGCAGTGTTCGTGTCCTTCAACTTTCTTTTCCCAACAGTGGCGATTGCCTGAAGCAATCTGTTTCTTTGTTACAAAGCAGCGATGTTTTTCGCAGTAACAAGCAATGTTGCTGCGGTGGCCGATTCCGTTATTCAAAGTAAGAACATAATCAACTTTGAACTCAGGGTTAAATCTCAAGTCGTTGAAATCCATCTCTTAGTCCTCCTTGATTAAGTTGTAGCCTTCGCAGTAATTGATTTCGCCATCAACTCTTGAGAGTCCTGTTGCACCATCAATATCCCAAACATAGTCAACCATCTTTTCCATATCAAGAGCATTGCGAGGAATGCCTGCACAGAAGTAGTCGTTTGCTTCAAGGTCGTCGATAATTTCATCGTCTGTCATATCGCCGAAGTATTCGCTGTCTTCGATACGGAAGTCGTTGATGAAGCATTCATCGTAGAAGTTTGACAAACCACCCTGAGCTTTAACCCAGTCAGAAAGACCGTCTTCAGTATAGCAGTCTTCGAAAACTTCTTCAATGTTTTTTCTTGCTGCTTCTTCAAGTTCGTCGTCATTGTAAAGTGAATAAGTTGTTCCTTCAACTTCGAAGCGGATTCCATCTTCATCCATTTCGCGAATATCGCAAGGGTTGCATCCGAAGTATTTTACCAAAGCATCGATCTTATTCATATCAGTTCCTCCTTAATTTGAACTTACAAAAATAATATAAAAGATTATTCTTGAAAGTTCAAAAATTCTTGATTTTACCAACCTAATTTTTTATTTTTATTTGCAGATTTTACAACAACCAAGCGGTCAGGACGACGGCCATCAACCATAGAGAGTGAAAACTCTTTCGCTTGTCTAATGTCAACTCTCGCTGCAGTACCGCCGCCTCCGTATGGGTAAGCGTACCAGTCGCCGATTTCGATAATAACACCATACTTGTCTTTGTGTTCAACTGCCTTGAGCTTTTGGTCAACAACATTCTTTGGAAGTGTTGTGAACTTAGGCCTCATATCATTATGGCAATTGAAGTAGTCAAAGTAAGGGGCAGCGATTTCATCTGCAATTGCTGCACAAGGACCATAACATCGGTCAAGGTCAGCAGGAATACCCGCAGGAGTTGTATAACTTACCTTCAGTGTATTGACATAAATATCAACATAATGATCTTTAGGGATGTAGTTTCTTGTGCTGCAGTTCCATCCGTCATAGTAGTTGTCGTTTTCATCGCGATAAAGACTTGAAAGAAGTTTCTTACGACCGTATCTGTCAACATATCCTGTTTCCTTTTTTGTTACAACTGTGAAGTAAGCTTCAATAGGTTTAGTGTCAGGATGTCTATTATACTCGTCCAAGTCACATTCCTCATCGTGCGTTTCATAGTCACGAGGCGCTGACACTGCAAGCCACTTCACTTCGTAGTAGCGAGCTTTGTTCATATTGTTCAATTCATTAAGTTTGTTGTTCCATTCCTTTGGCTCAATGTAATTTGCTTTAATCATAATTCTTTCTCTTATTCTGGCTTCCAATTTTTATTGACAGTCATCTCGTCTTCATTAAGCTGATAAACATTTCCGTCTTCAAGTCTCACTTCATAGAGCTTACACTCTATATCGCCGTTGTAACACCAACGAATTGTTCTTGTTACTCTCATTCCGTTCAATTCAGGGAATGCAGTTGACTGCACAATGCAGTTTTCAAACATCTTCATTTTGAACCACTTACCAATAAAGTTTAATACTTAAAAAAGACTTGCGGTAGTGTGTTATATCAACTTCAAACCCAAGATCTTTGAAAGTCTTTTCAACTTCAGATATGAAAACATCTTCAAGATCATCAGGGAACTTTGCCTGTTTAAGTGTATAAGTTGTTACATCAACACCAAGATCACCCTTCATTGACGCCTTTTCAACTTCATCTTTAATAGTGCTAATAAGTCTTCCCATTCTTGCTGAATACTCGTTCTGTCGATATTTAGAGACATTCATTCTCGCTGTTTCAACAGAAAACTTCTTCTTTCCGAACATCCTAGGCCTCCAACATTTTGTAGAATTCTTCGTAAGTAATTGTTGGTACTCCGTCCTTTTCAGCTTTTATCATTTTTGCTGTTCCTGTTTCTGAAGAAACAAGATATGAGAGTCCCTTCTTTACTGAACTGATTGTTCCGCCAAGTTCAGCAACTTTTGCTTCAAGAACCTTGCGTTTTTCGTCAGGGTTGAAGTCGTTTGAACCTGTGAAGCAGAACGAGAGCCCTGTGAACTTACCAACTTTTGTTTCAACAACATCTGAGATGGTAACCATATTTTTTACTGTCAGGATGTCTTCTTTGTTTTCAAGAATGAGGTCAATAAGTTCAGCGCCACTTTCAACAGTCCACCCTTTGATCTTCCCAATTGCGAACTTGTTCTCAGGGAGAAGCAAGTCTGAAAGAGTGAACCCTTCATCAACGAGAGACTGAATTGATCTTCGTCCGTAACCGTCAAGGTCGAAGGCAGCAAGGAAGTTTGCTGTTGTCATAGGCTGTGCCAAAACCTTTTTGAAGTTTGCACGGATTTTGTCGGCGTTTTTGCCGCAGATTTCATCAAGAGAATTGTTATTCAACTTGTCCAAGAACTGGAAGTTTGATGTGATATTCTCTGCTTCAACAAAGTCCTTAATAATTGATGGTCCGATTTCAAGTACATTCCATACCTGAGTCATTTTGCCAATTTTGTGGAGAACTTTCTGTTCGCAGATTTTGTTTGGGCAGAAGAGAACGCCCGAAGAATTGATTTCAAGAGGTGACCCACATACAGGACACACTGTAGGCATATTCCAATTGTGGGCTTTTGCTATTTCAAGAACTGTCATAATTTCCTCCGTTGTTACAAAAATAATATAAAAGAACAACGGAGGAAGTTCAGAAAAATATGATTATTTTTTCTTTGAACCCCAATTGTCGAGGTCCTGAGACAAGAAAGCGTCCATTTCGTTACACCAACTGTTCAATGACTGGTCATCGTCAATTGGGCTATCAAAAGGATAGCTGTCAGTATCGCAGATTTCATCAACAAACTCATCTGGGAGGTCAGATGCAGTGTTCTGCAAGTCAATTAAGTCTCCCTTAAGTTCAGCGATGTCCATCTTGAGATTCCACTTATCTTTTGTTGAAACGCTGCTGCGAGCACGCTGATCCATATAAAGCTTTGCATCTCTATTGAAGTCAGCCTGATTGTACTCAAGAATACGGTCAAATAAGTCATTCTTTGATTCTTTCAACGCAGGAACAAACTCATATCCGAAGAACTGACCTTGTCCTTGTGTTGTAACTTCAGTAACCTGAACTTCGCCATCAGCTGATTTAATAATGCCAAGTTTACCGCCACCGCCGCGAGTTGAAAGTGCACGGAGCTTCATTTTTGAAGACTGCTCAATAATTTCAAAGCCGTTGCTTGCTGGCTTAATCTTAATTACAGGAGTACCTAATGTTGCTAAACTGAACCCTTCAATTGAGTCCTGAATAACATCAAGAACTGCTCTGTTCTTATTGATGATATTTACAGCAACTTTTTCGCACTGATTAAGAATAAACTTGCCGTTGTGTTTCAATATCTTTTCGCCGTTTGGTCCAAGACGGAAATGATTGAAAATACGCCCAGGTAAGTTCTTCAAAGAAAACTCTTCGTCTTTTCTGTTTGAATATTTTACCAAATAAGAAGCGATATAAATTGCGAGGTCACTGATTTCGTCGTCAGTGCTGTTGCACCGCCAATCTGCTTGTTTGTTTGTTGTATCTCCCATAGGATATTCAACACCAACTTCAAGTGGACTTCCATCTTTAAGTGTTACATTTTTATAACCCCAGTTGATGTTTGCGCAAATCTTTTCAAGTGTTTCATTTACGCTTGAGAAGCCTGCTGCCTTAAACTCTTCAAACTTTGAGAAGATTGCTGCAGTGTCAGCTGTTTTCAAGAAACGACAACAAGTTGACTTATTTCCGCCGTTCTCGTCTTTTACAGAGAATGGCAAAATTGCATCGCCTGAAACAATAACAAAGTCAACAAGTGGGAAGTGTTGTGAACAATAGAACTCAACTTTATAAGGGCTCCCAACATCATAGTGTTTTCTTACATTGAGAATTGCTGAACCTTCAATGTATTCAGCTCTTAAACCAGAACCATAAAGATGACCGTCAAAAACTTTAGAAACAACATCAACATATTTTTCTTCGAGGTTTTCAGCAATCTTTGTAAATGCTTCACGGAGAACGCTAATTGAGTCATCATCTAATTCATAAGTAATATTGCTTGTTCCGTTTTTTGAACCTGAATATTCAAACACAAGGTTTTCAACTCTTGGGCTTGCTGTTTTATCAGAAAAGTGAACAATCGACTTAACAACATTTGGAATCGTTTTATCTTCAGGATATACAATGTCAAGGTCTCTGAAGAGTTCGTCAAGCTGATCTTTTGTTGAAGGAAGGATCTTGTCATCAAGATAATTGGCAACAACTTCACCATCTTTTGCTGTTCTTTTTTCAGACTTTTCTTCAGCACCTGATTCCTGAACAGTGTATGTCTTTCCTTCGTATGTAAATGTTGCTTTATCGCCTTCAACTTTTACATCAGGGAACTTGTCATATATTTCGTGTTTGAAGTTTTGATTTATGTAAAGTTTACAACTTCCTTCGTTACCTTCAGTTTTATTCTGACCCTTAATAATAAGGTACTTTGGCTTATCGTTTTCAGCATCGTAAAGAGCTTTTACTTCAGGGTTTTCGAGAAGCTCTTTCATCTTTGGACAAGCAGGATCATCAGGTGACTTTGTAAAAATAACAGCACAATCAAGTGTTCTTTGTAAATATAAAAAGAACTGAAGAGCAGGATTGCCTTTTGTCTTTGTTGTAAGATTAAGTCCTGAAGAAGCAGCTTCTTCAAGCTTAATTATATTTTCAAAAAGAATGTTTCTATCCATAATGTAATTAGTAAAAAAGGCAGGTAATTTGCTTACCTGCCTCTTTATATGAAATTTTTATTATTTGCTAAAACGCCATCCAGTTTGTCTCGCGTTTTATTGTAACCGCTGTAATAACCAAGTCGCCTGTTTTCTTTGCGCTGTCAAAGTCAACGTAGCAATCGCCGTCGCTGTCAAGTTCACCTTTCCAGAACTCATCGTTCTGGTCATAACCGTTGTCAGTTCCAACATAACAGCTGTTGAAGCGCTGAATATTATAACTGCCGACATCGAGAGCCTTCTCCATATAAGGCAAGTAATCATACTTAATCTTGATGAAACAGAAGTCATCAACCCAAGCTTCAATTTTTCCTGATGCAGGGAGACTGTCACAGTCCTTTTTGAATACAAGAGGGTGTCCTTTGTAAAGAGCGTGAACCGCGATTGAACCTTCTACTCTGTTTTCACCGATATTCAAAATCTCAGCAATTTCATTTACTGAACTGTCTGGGAATAAGTTCATTTCCTTAACAAGTGCGGAAACAATATCGAGAGAAACAACAGCTGAACCTTTGAGGACTTCAATAACTTCATCAACTTCCTTCATACGGTTCTTGTCCAAGTTGTCTGCACAATAAAGTTTGATTGTGTCAGCATCAACATTCTTGTAACGGAAATGATAACGAATACGGCCTGGGCGTGACATCAAGTTTTTGTCAAGCTCGTATGTTTCGTTTACTGTCATAAGATACAAATTGTGAGTCAATGACTTTGTTCCGTCAAGAACAGAAAGCAAAGATTCCTGAGCAGTCATTCCGCCATCTTCATTCTTTCCGCTGCGCAACATTTTTTCAAACTCATCAAGTACTACAACTGTATCGTGAAGGTCACTTAAGATTGATGGAATCATTGGTGTGTAGTCGTCCACTACTACAATCGGCATTTTCTTAATAAGCTTTTCAACAATCAAACGAACAGTGAGGGACTTACCCAAACCTTTTGCGCCTGAAAGCAAAGCGCCTACATTCTTTTCTTCTTCAAGTTCGTAGGCCTTGACGATGCGGTCAGCATTCTTTTCTGCACAACCATAAATCTTGCCGTGAGATGTTTTGTAATCGTCAATCTTGTAAAAATATGGGGCCTTTGTCATTGGACGGTAGGCAATACCCCAGACACCAGCAGGAAGCTGGTCAACCATTTTAATTGCGTCTCCTGAAATAAATGACGCTTCATTGTTCATCAATATGTACATATATGTACCTCTTATAAATAAATTCTATTGATATATTAACCACTATTTGTGGAATTTCTTTTGTCTTTGTTGTTTTTTCCAAGAAAGTTTTTCAGGTTTTTGTTCCGTCTTTTTTGGAGGTCGCAATGTCTGTGTTGTTTTCACATAAGGAAGAAAAGCTCCATAAGCAACTGAACCACTGTCATTCCCTTTTGATTTATCAATTCCAAGGAATGAAGCAGGGACACCACAAGCAGCAGCCATACTATCTGCTGCGTCTTTTACATCGTCAGTGTTGAATGTAACTTGATACTCAGGAGGATCTTGATCTACCTTTGAATTGCTGTACACAGGTCTGATGTATTGAATTGTATCTTTAGGTACTTCCATCGCAAACTCAGTAAAGATTTCATTTCCTACACCGCCTTCAGTTGTGAGAACTGACTGTTCCTCGCCAATGTCAAAATCAAGTTCATCAAAAATATCTGGGAAGCGGTCAAGCAATAATACAAGTGTGTCTTCTTTGAACTGAAGTTTTTTGTCAGGATATTCTTTCTTATATCTTTTGAACGCTTCAACGATTTCTTTACGTTCTGCAGTTTTCAAGTAACTTTCAGAAAAAAGATCTTTTCCGCCATAAAGTGTTGGCATTGTTAAACGAACAAGTCGCAACAATCCAGAAACATCATCGCTTAATAATCGTTCAGCCTGTTCATCACCTGCATCTTTTGCTTTCGACGCAGGAGTGATAAGAGTTCCTGTTGTATTTGTTCCCCACTTCTTTCCAAGCTCAACCATCTTGTTGTGTTCAATATCTTCAGGAGTGAGTTTATATTTTTCTTCGGCGGCTTTCTTTCTTTCGTCAAAAGTTGACTCTGTCACAGTGACGCTTTTATCAATATCAATGTGAGAAGGCGCAACCTCCCCATAAAGTTCAGACTTACCGTCCCAAGATTTTATTAAGTTTGCTATGTTAGGTCCTACGGTCATCATTCTGTCAATTTTCCTATACTATAAGTTTTGGAATGATAAAGTTGAATATTTCCTGCTGTGCTTAAGCGCGCATTTGGAACCAAGTAGCCTGTGACTCTTCGAGGCTCTACCAATTGGTTGTCATCAATTATTTCAACTTCAAAGCCATCAAAAAACTCAGGCCAAGCTTCAAGAATTGTTTCAACTAAAACCTGTGGTAAGCGGTACTTCCAAGGAACAAAGTTGTCCTTATTATATGTTTCGTTGAAAGAGTCGATTCTGTTCTTAAGAGAAGTCTTATCGTCGAAGTCTTCTCCAAGAATATGAACTCTTCTTTTCAATTGGTCTTCTTTGAAACATCCATTTTTATTTATTCTAAAAAGCTTCATATACAAAAATATTAACAAAAAAAGTAGTCCCTAAGTGGAACTCCTTATAAATTAAACTATTATTGGTTTCGTACTTGCGTGCTGTTTCAAAAAGTCTTCAACATCTATATTGAAAGACGAGGGCGTAAAGACAACATTCTCTTCTTCACCTATATCAACTTGTACGCCGTCAAAAAAGTCAGGATAAACATCAAGTATTCTTTCAATTGTCTGTTCTGCAAGAACAGGCATATAAGTCAACTCAATACATTTACGAATCTTTTCTTTGCCCTCTTTATAATCGTCAAGAAGGAACTGAAGATCGTCCATAAAAGACCACTTCATTAAAAGTGAAATGGGACTCGGTTTGAACTCATAGGTGGTCATCTTAAGTTCTAAGTCATCAAAGTTTCCACCTACAAAGTCGTCATCGTTATTTTGCGTCGGCTGACTCACTTTCCTCATTTGCCATCAATGCCTTCTCATTATCTCTAACTCGATTGCGTTCGGCAATTGTAGCTCTTGCTTTGTCAGCTGCAGCTTTGTTTTCATCAATTCCAAACTCTTCTTTAAGAGCTTTCATTGCTTCAAGCTGTTCATCACTGAATGCCTTATCACAAACAACTGTTACTTCTTTCAAATAAAATACCGAATACTCTGAATACCGATTATATCCAGAAGGTGCATTTGTTTTAATTTTGAACCCACGCAAATAAATACCATCAGCATCTGCTCCAAGTACAGGAGCCGCACTTACTTCTCTTTTCTTTACATCGCCTTCATACAATGGATTTTCAAAAGTCAAAGTAAACTCTTGCATTGACTTAATTGTATTAAAGTCCTGAGGCATCTTTACTTCTTTTACTATACCTGTAGGAGAAGTTGAATAAAGTAATATAATTTCATCGTAAGGACGGTTTGTTGTCGCAGTAACCTTAATCGTTTTAATAGCAGCAGCATTATAAATTACGCCTGCGCCTGTCCCGCTTTCATTCAAGAACGAAGGGTATGAAGTCAAAATCTTATATGAAGTTGAATAATCCTTCGGAACGTTTGTTGCCATAAAACGAATACCCTTTTCTGTTGGGTCCAAAATAAAAAGGTTTTTATTTGTAAAGTAACCTGAGTCTGAAGTGATTTCAAAGTTGCTTACATAGTCGTAGCCGTCAAGTTCAGCCTTTGCCCCAGCGCTGAATAACGTCTGTTCCTGTGCGAAAACTGCAGTTGATAAAATGAGTGCAGCAAGTAACGCAAAAAGTTTTTTCATTTATATTCTCCCTATTTATACCAATTTTGTTTCTTGTGAAGTGAAACAATATCGTAATCTTCGACTTCTTCCCACATAGGATTTACATCAACAAGATTACCGATCTTTTCAATCATCGAACTTTCCTCAGCTTCGGCAAGTCCGTCTTCTGTGTATGGAATTGATTTGTCTTCACAATAGTTGCTGTAGGCTTCAACAACCGTATGATGTCTTACTTCGGTCATCTGCATTGATGTTGCAGCAATAACCATAATGTCGGCCAAGTCCTTGTATCTGACTCGGTAAAGTGTAAGTTTGTTCATATCAACCTCCAAGATTTTTATTTATCTTTTATTACTCTTCCTGATTTTACAAACCAAGCAATTGCGTAAGCAATCTGAGCAACAACTTCAACACACCAAACATAATTTGGAATGAAGCGTTCAACCTTAAAGATATTACATACAACAAGTAAAGCAGCAGCAATAGCAATTGCGATACCACAGCCAAGGTAAATGTTGTTTCTCTTTTTCTTTTCAGCAGTATTTGAACTTCCTAAGCGGAACAGCCAAACACAGTTGAGGAAGAATGTAAGGTACAACGCCAAAGCAACGCCACAGTGAATTGCGTTTCCAACTGAATAACTTAATTGGAACAAACCATCAGCTCCCTTATTTGGGAACAGCGCAACACTTGCAGCAAAGATAGCTGAAGCAATATTTACAATGCGGTCACGAATATCATAACCCTTATATGTCGCAAAATAGAATGTTGTGATTGATAAAATACCAATCATAATTGCTCTTGAGTTTGCGTAATAAGTATCGGAAATACTGTGATACCATTCAGGAGGGTTGTAACCCTGAAGAACGCCAATAAAGCCAAAAATGATTGACAAGAATGGAAGCAAAGCACAAAGCCAAGCAATTGTCCATCTTGCAGAACGATAATGTTCTTTCATTACATCGTCGATTTCAAACTGTTTGAATGTCAAATAAAACTCCTAGGGAGCCGAAGCTCCCTTAATTTGTTATCTTAACAAAGCAAGCACATTCTGGTTGTTTGAGTTTGCCTGAGCTTCCATAGCAAGAACTGCCTGAGAAAGAACAGCATTCTTTGTGTATTCAACCATTTCACGTGCCATATCTGTATCACGAATCTGTGATTCAGAAGCTGTAAGATTTTCAGCAGCAGTGTCAATTCCCTTCTTTGCCATCTCGAACTTGTTCTGAGCAGCACCGAGGTCAGCACGCTGTTTGTTTACTGTTTTCAAAGCTTCATCAATTGTACCGATTGTTCTGTTAGCAGAATCAACATCAGCAACTGATACCATCTCACCGCCTTCCTGTGTGCCACGAAGACCAAGAGTTGTTGCGTCCATCGAACCAATTGTAACTTTTACAGACTGATCCATATTTGCGCCAACTTGGAATGAGAGTCCTTCTGTTGCGAAGCGGCCTGTCAACATATTCATACCGTTGAACTGAGCAGAAGAAGCGATTCTGTCAACTTCAGCTACAAGTGAAGATACTTCAACCTGAATCATAAGCCTTGATTCATCGTCCCAAATCCCATTTGAACTTTGAACTGCTAATTCTCTAATTCTTTGAAGAATATCTGTGGTTTCCTGTAAATAACCTTCAGTTGTTTGTAAAAAACTTACAGCATTTCCAACATTTTCTGAAGCTTTGTTTAAGCCCCTAATTTGGCTTCTCATTTTCTCCGATACAGCTAATTCTGCGGCTCCGTCTTTTGCTGAGTTTATACGCTCTCCGCTACTCAGTCTTTCCATTGTGTTTTGTAAGTTCTTAGAATTGATGTTTTCAATCCTAGAAGCATACATCGCACTAAGGTTATGGTTAATTACCATCTTTACTTTCCTTGAGATTTTTACGACTTCCCTGTCTTTTAAGCATACCTGGAACAAACCCATCTGGGCAAGTTTCAGCCAACACGCAAACTTCTCCGTTATTGAAGAACTTTTTGCCTCTATGTTTAGCTGCTGTTTTTTCTACAGCAGCTTTATGTTTAGGTGAATTAAGTATTCCCTTACTTACAGCTTCACCATCAACTTTATGACCTTTTAAGCTTTCCGAAATTTTTCTAGCTCTTTCCTTTTTAGCTTCTTCTGACATTTTCTCATATACTTCTTTCCCGTCTCTATGAGTTTCTGATATGTGTTGTCTCCAAAGTTTAAGCTCTTCCTCTGACATTCTACTTTGAGCCGAGCCTCTTATCTTGTTTCTTTCTCTATTAGTCTGCCCAGCTTTAATTCTTGAGTCTCTATTTGGTATCCTACCTATTGTGTACCCAGTAGGGCATTCAGAGCTAAAAATTTCACTTTCGCCATTGTTAAACCAGTAAAAAGTTCCCTTTTTCATTGGATGGTTAAAATCATTTAATTCTACAAATAACTTTCTGCTATATTCATAATCTCTACTTGAAATAATTAAATGATTATTTACTTTAGATGTAGACATTCTAAATAAAGCATTCGCCATTTCTCTACATTTGAAAATTTTTACCAAAAGCTTATGACAAAAGTAATGTTCTCTAGCTGTCAATAAAACTAAATTACTCTTCCTGTCTTTCCATAAAGGAAATAAACTTTTCGGCAGAATGTGGTGACTTTCATAATACTCACCATTCCCTTTTCTTCTCTTACCTGAGGCCATTTCCTCTTTTGCTTTTGTAATAATTATCATATAAATATGTCTGTAGTTCATATAATAATTAGTATAAAAGCAAAAATACTTCTACCTGAATCTGTATTCTATCTTAAAGTTCACGAATACGCTGAAGAATGTCAGTTGTTTCACTAAGATAGCCTGACGTAGTTTGTAAAAAACTTACGCCATTAGAAATATTTTCAGAAGCTTTATTCAAACCCCTAATCTGCGAACGCATTTTTTCGCTTACAGCTAAACCAGCTGCGTCATCTTTTGCACGATTGATTCTTTCACCTGATGAAAGCTTTTCCATTGATTTTGTCAATGCAGCTCCATTGACATTTTCCTGACGCGATGCAAAGATCGCAGAAAGATTGTGATTTATAACCATAGATTTTGCCCCTCCAAAGGCATTAAAAGGTGGCTTCCTTGCCACCTTATTATATTAACAATTATATGTTCGGATAGAACTCAACTTTGTCAAAAAGATTTCTACCAAGAGGCAAGAAGTATTCAAGAACATCCTGACACTGAGCCATATTCATATTGAAGCTGCTCCACTGATCCTGATACTCATTATACTGTAATTTGCATTCAGGATTCATTTCGTTATACTCGTGAACAGCGTTTCTTGCTTCTTTCCAGTCTGCTTTCTTTGATGGCTTTACAATAACCAAGTACTGTGAACCACTTTCTTTAAGCTTACCTTCTTTTACAGGAAACATAGCCGCAGCAAAGCCGTCGTCTCCGCTTCCATATTCTCTATGTTCTTCTTCCTCTGTTTCAACGAAATTAAAGATTTCAAAAGCTTCAGGTTCCAAAGCCCACATATCTTCAAGAACTTCTTCTGCATATTTGTCAAAAAACTCTTCTGCACCTGTAAGATTTGGCGTGCAAGTTCTTTCATCAAAAGACATCTGCATCCATTCTTCTTCAAGCTCATCTTCGTCGTAATCAAAAACTTTTGAGAGAACAGTAATCAAAGCGTTTGCGAAGTCACAAATTTCTGTTTCATTTTCCATATTAACATTGAACCACACTTTCTTTGTTGTGCAGCCAACAGTTTTTTCAATTGTGCTTGATGTGTATCTCATTAGTCGTCAAGTCCCCATACAAATAAGTTGTCAGTAATACACTTGATAGCGTATTCTTTTACTGCTTTGAGCTTTCTTTCCAAATCATCGTCCATAATAGAGTCGATTGCTTGATTTACTGCGCTGCGGATTTTTGACTTTTCAACATTATTAAGTTCAGTGCTGTCGTCCTTTGGCCAACCCTGTCCGTAATTTGTTTCAGCCCAATCCTGACGATGTGCTGAGTCAAATGTTGTTGAACCACCGCCTGCAGCAGCGAGTCTTGAAAGAGTGTCTTTTGTTGTTGGGTAGTCAATATCAACGCCTGCTCTTCTGTAGCCTTCTTCTGTAAGTTCGATTTCACGAGTTTTTGGATTGTATCTGATAAGATGATTTTTTGCTAATCCTGCGAAAAGTCCATTTGACTGATTTCCACCGCGAGGGTGTCCGTATGCTTTTTCGTATACATCAGCTGACTTTGCGTGTCCATCAAGTTCAACGAGAGCCTTAAGGATTTTAACCCACTGTGATTCGTGGCCACCATAAGATCTTCTTGTCATTGTATAGTCCAAGTTTGTTGCCATTATTTTCTCCTATTGAACAATTAGTCGCCACAGTACCGACTGTTAGCGTAGAAAGCTTCGATTGAAGCTCCGTGTCCAAGTGGAGCAAATGATACTGTAAAGCCTGGGTCTTTTGAAGCAGGACAAGTTGATTTTCTTAATTCCTGCCAAGCAGCTTTATCAGCAAGATATTTGTTCAAGATTTCTCTTGCGGCTTTGTTCTTTGGATTTTTTGCCTGAGGAGAAAACATTTTCATTGTTTCTCTGTCATTGTAATTGTATCTTGGGTCAACAGGAGCAGGATTTGCTTTTTCCCATTCACGTACTCTTTCGAACTGATACAACCAACCCCAGCCGTCAGTTTCTGCGCCGTGTTTCATTGCGATGCTTTCGATGAGTTTTGTTACAGGATGATTCATTCCTGGGCATCCGTCATAAGGTCCTTCAACCTTAAGGTATTTGTACTGATTATATTTATGTGTAAGGATTTCAACATTTGTGATTTCAGGTACAGCCTCGAGAGCAGTTTTGATTTCGTCAAGCATTTCCATAAGCTTCTCCTTTATTTGTTTTCTAAAATAATATAAACAGAAATCCTCATAAGTTCAGCGAAAAACCCACTTTTTTAGATATATTGGAACAATAATAATAGGAATAGGACAATAAAATTTATATATGGAGTTTCTTGAATAAGACTAATTTATTGACTCAGGTAACATTATCTTGAGTTATGTTAATATATTCTTATAGGAGATTACTGATGGAAGATAATAAATCTAACGAAACAGTAACAGCTGTTCAGGATGGAAAAGATGTTGAAATGACAAAGCAGCAGCTTGATGAAAAGCGTGAAGGCGCTACAAGAGTTGTTGAAGGTGCTGACAACAAACCACACATTCTTAAAAGAATGAACAGCTAATAATTAAAAGAGGTATAAATGCAATATGATGTAATTGCCATTGATATGTTCAACTTGTATTATCGCAAGAAGAATGTAGCTTTGGAGAAGGATCCTATATCTATTGCACGGAATATGGTTACCTTCATCAACAGCGAAGTGAAACAGCATCTCGCTGATGAGGGTAAGTTGTTTTTATTATATGACCCAATTCCTAAAACGGATTTAGGACTATCAAAGACTTTTAAGTACACAGAGCGTCAGGAAATACTGCACGCCTATAAAAAGAATCGAACACACGACAGACAGTGTCTCACTGTTGTAGACCTCGTGAGAAAATACTTTATTCACAGAGGTCCTAATGTTATTTCCGTAATATCTGATAAGTTTGAGGCAGACGACTTTATGGAGTCGATTGTTAAAAAAGAAGCGGAAGAGTTTGATAAAAAGTATCCTGATGGCGGAAGAGAACTTAAAATATTGATGATTACTAACGACGAAGATTATGCAAGATACTTAACTAACTAATATGGAAGATGTTAGAAAACAGTATATGAACTTAATTAAAATGGCAAAAGAGAGAAATCTTCAGAAGACGCCTAAAGACGGGAATGAGATTCATCATATTTTGCCAAAGTCGTTGTTTCCCTTGTGGGAGCATAGAAAATCAAATTTGGTTGTTTTAACACAGAAAGAACACGCTCTTGCGCATTTATATTTATACAAGATATATCATACACAAGGAATGTGTTATGCTGCTCATTTGTTGAAGTCAACACTTCTTATGACAGAAGAAGAACTTGAAGAGTTCAATAAAACAAGAAAAGACTTTAACAATTTCAAAGGGAAGCATCATATTGAAGAGTCAAAACAACTTATGAGAGAACACGCTTATGATATGACAGGCTATCACCATTCAGAAGATACAAAGTCAAGAATATCAGAACATATGAAAGGTAAACAAAACTTTTTAGGTGTTCACCATTCAGAGGAATCAAAACGAAAGATCTCTGAAAATAATTACAATAAAACAGAAGAAGGTCGTAAGCGAGCTTCTGAAAGAAATCAAGGTAAAACTTGGTGGACAGATGGAGAAAATCGTTCTTTTTCAAAAGAATGCCCAGGCGAAGGATGGTATAAAGGAATCCCACAATGGGCTATTGATAAAAGAAGAAAAACTATGGAGGAAAAGCACGGGTGGAAACCGAAAAAGGAAATAAAATAAGCGTTGAAATGATGAACTGGGACTGGAACAAAATGTTTACAGTTGACTCATTCCGTGATAAGTATGAGTTCACTCCTTCAATTGCTGGTGTTTGTGTTTGGAAAGCTTGCTTTGGCGATGGTTCTGACAATATTAAAGGCGCACTTCAGGTTAAAGGTTTGAAGAAAGCAAATGATGTTAAACTTGCTGCTTTTGAATATGTAAAGTGGTTGGGAGAGCATCCTACAACAATCAAACATATTGAAGACCTTAAGAAAGTGTCTCACAGCGATTTGTTCAAGATTCAGAATAAAACAATTGAACAAGACTTCTTATATCAGATGGGTCAGTTCGATCCTAAGTATGAAGTTGAGTCAACATTCTTTAGCAACTTGAGAGTAATTCAGTCAAGATGTGACGACTTCGTTCCATTTTCAAAATCAAAAGATGTTGACGAAAAGTACAATCTTCTTATTGAAAAGACATTGGGATTCAATGTTAAAGAAGATAGACAATTTAAGTTTGGAATGATTAAGGGCTAACAAGCTCGGAGGTTATATGTTATACATTTTTGGCGACATTCACTTGTCAGCTATGAACGCTTGGAACCACGATGTAGGTGAAAACTTTATTGAATGGTTTGAAGAGTTTTGTAAAGACACAGCTAAAAATGATACAGAAGAACGCAATATTCTTTGGCTCGGTGATGTCACTGAAAAGGATGTAAACCCTGGTGATGTTATCGACCAAGAGTATCGTATCTTTGATTTATGTTCAAAATACTTCGCACATACCTATGTTATAATGGGTAATCACGACTTAAAATTATACAAAAAGAAAGCACAGCATTCTTTGAAGTTCTTGAGACATTTCAACGGTGTTCAGATTATTGAAGATGTTGACTGTCGAGTTATCAACAACACAAAAGTAAGAATGCTTCCACATAAAAGAGTTGAGGGAAAGTCACTCTCTGCTTATTATTCTGAAATGACTTTCGATTCTGATGTTGATTTGACAGTAGGACACTGGGCAAAGCTTGACCCAAATCACCCAAACTGGGGCGGTGTTGATACTTCAAATATGCGTTCCAAAATGTTTTGCTTAGGACATATTCATACAAGAATTGAAGACTGTTACACAGGTTCTATTTACGCAAACAAATCAGTTGAAGCAGGACCTCGTGTTTACAAAATGTTTAAGGACGGGCAGGAAGTAGGCTGTGGAAATATTCCAGAGTTCCTTGAGTATAAAGTTGTATCTTACCCAAATGAAATTAAAGATACACCTAAGAAGTTTGTAACTTATGTGTATGATGTTGAAGGCGTCAACTCTGTTCAGCAGGCAAGAATACAATACCCAGATGTTTATGTTCGTGGAACACTTAAAAAGAAAATTGATAAAGAAATCACGCAGAGCGTTAAGTCATCTGATGTGTTCTTATACAAGAATAATTTACAAGCATATAACGATTGGTTACGGGAGACCAAATACCCGATTGGGCGTCGGGCAAGCGTTATGATTAGTGAGTTGTTAAAATAAATAAAGGGAGCTTTTGCTCCCTTTTCTTATTGTTCTTTCGATTGTAATTCTTCAGTTAAGTCCGCATTCAATTCCCACAAAGCATCATAGTTTGCTTTAAGCTCATCGTAATCTTTTGTCTTTTGAGCGAGTTTTATTTCCGCAGACTGCAGCTTCAATAAAGTATCAATACATTTCTTTTTAAGTCGGTTGATAAGTTCAACTCGATCTTTTGGAGAAGTTGTTTCTCCTGATGTACTTATACTTGACAACCAATAAATGAAATCTTTATTTGTCATACATCCCAATCCGTTATTTCAGTTTCTTCAACTTCAACAAGAAAGATTCTCAAAACGCCTTTATATCCGTTTGAGTGAACAAGCTTATAAGCAGCTGCCTGAGCAAGATACACCTTTGGGTACTTTTTTGCGTAGTCAAGAGCGCTGCTGAACTCCATTCCCTTACCAGTGAAGTAAAAGCCTTGGTCATTTTTGATAACAAAGTAATTCATCACCAGTTCCATTCCCCATAATCAACAGTGACTTGCTTTCCGCCTAAATAGTATTTAAGAAAGTCAAAGAACGATGTTTCAATATAAAGAATTCTTGGATTTGGAAAGCGTTCACTTGCTTTCTTAATCTCCCCGCTATTCATCTTTTCAATCATTCTTTCAGCAGAAGCTTTTGTCTTTCTTCGATACAATCCATAAGTGTTATAACGATACTTTACGCAAGGCTTCCAATTTTCTTTCTTGTCTTTGTAGTTGTTTTTGTACCAAGTATGATATTGCTCAAAGCAGTCATCTGTGCTTAAAGACATTCTAACAACTGAGTTACCATAATATCTTGATACGTCTAAGGTCTCAATCAAAAAGCCGTTATCTGTCAAAATAACATAGAACGGCTCTATAGGTTTTTTACTTTTTGTCATAAGCTATTCTGCATCAGGGTGGAGTCGAGCCCAGCGAACTGCTGCATCCCAAGTTTCAATCTTTGAAGTTGTAGGCTTTGAGTTTTCGAGGAAAACAGTGCGAGCAGCAACAGCGTCACCTGCCTGAAGATACTTGTTCACGCGTTCGTTTTCCTTACGGAATACATTTGCCTTTGCCTCCAGACAAAAATAATATAAAAGACTTTCGTCCAAAGTTCAGAAATCCTTTCAAATATTTTTCTGTTAATATAATTTATGAGATGCGGCAAATCGGCCGTTTGGAGGATAAATGTTAACGATTGATAACTCGACAGAGTTGACTGTTCACGATTTTATCAAGAACAAAGAACATCAACCTTTTAAGGGTTGGAGAACTGTTGCTAAAACAGAAAACTTTGGTCTCATCTTCGGATGTACTGCTCCTACTTTCGCGGGAATGTTGAAGCAGGCAGGTTTTAAGGAATCCGAATGCGATGAGTTTATTCAGCTTACAAATAGCACTGCTGCTTTTAATGCGGCTCTTGCGAACAATATGGGAAGCAAGAATCCAATGAAGACAGCTGATGTAAAATACTTGGTTGTTGCAGATCAGATGCGCAACTCTTTCTTTGAAACATATAAAGGCCTTATGGGTCGTATCAAACGCGAACAAGCTTTTGCTTTGATGAAAGGATATGTTCGTTCTTGGCACGGACCTGTAAGACATCTTGCAGAACTTCGTTATCTTTCTGTTTCGCCTAAAGGTGAATTGACAGGCGCGGACCGATCACTCTATTCTAAAATGTTTTCACATCTTTTGAACAACGCGTGTAACTCAACAATTCAGACAATGGAATCAAGAATTGCATTCTCGACTTGGGTAAACATTGCGAAGTATCTTTCATTGTGGGGACTTAAATCTTATTGTTGGAACAACATTCACGACTCTCTTGACTTCTATGTTTGGAAGCCTGAACTTGAATTGGTTATGGCTTTGGCAAATGCTTGTGCATCTTGGGAACGCGAACCTGTAAAAGGAATTCATATGTCTTTTGACGCTGAAATCTCCGACCTTCAGGATTATGAACACCGCTGTAATACATACTACAAAGCAGGCGTAGGCTATGATGTTATTTCAATTGAAGAAGCACTTGAACACTACAATAAAAAGAATGGTACTGATCTCAAGTGGTATGGATGCGAGTGGTGGCTTGATAAATATATGCCAAACAGAAACGATCTTTATAAATACTATTGTGATCTTTATGGAAAGCTTGATGTTGATACGATGATAGAAAAAGTTGGCGGGTATATTCCAGAAGAAATAATTAAGTCAAGAATTATTAAGGATTAAATGATGATACTAATTAAATGTTAAAACAAGTCGATTAGCTCTCGACTTGGCTCCTTGTTGGCCGGTACCACAATGGGGCTAACAAGGAGAACATTTAATGAACTATCGTCACATCTATATGCTCATCATTGAGCGTGCAAAATCAGAAGAAAAATTAGGAATTAGATTTAAAGGGAATGGTGAATACTATGAAGCTCACCATATTTTACCAAAGTCTCTCTTTTCCTTGTGGGAAAAAGAGAAAAGAAACTTAGTCTTGTTAACCGCAAGAGAACACTTCTTTTGTCATCAACTTTTATATAAGATTTATCCTTGTAGAGAAATGAATTACGCTCTTTTTTATATGGCAAATTGTAAAAAAGATGATATGAAGCTTTCAAGTAAACAATATGAGAAAGTTAGACTCGACTATTCTACATATAAGTCAGAAGATATGAAAGGCGAAAACAACACTTTTTATGGGAAGCGCCACTCTGAAGAAACGAAAAAGCTTTGGAGCGAAACTCGAAAAGGCGTAAGCTGCGGTGAAGACAATCCTATGTTTGGAAAAACCCATTCTGATGAAGCAAAACAGAAGCTTAGAGAAGCTAATTTAGGCTCAAACAATCATATGTTTGGCAAGCATCATTCTGAAGAAGCAAAAAGAAAGATCAGTGAAAAACACAAAGGCGTAAAAACTGTGTTAGGCCGAAAATGGTACACAAATGGTGTAGAATGTGTTTTAGCTGAAACTTGCCCTGAAGGATTCGTGCCTGGAAGAAAATCTAAGTGTTAATATTCTATTATAGAATTGTGAGGGTCATAAATGGCTAAAGAAAGGAAAGCTGAGAATAAAGACGATAAACAAAAGAAGACAGTGAAAGCTGGAAGCAGCAAGAAAACATCTGTCAAAAGCAGTGCTAAACAAACTGCAGAGAAAAGCACAACAGACAGCTCACCAAAGAAAGCTCCAGCACGAAGAAGCAAAGCAGAAATCGAAGCAGAAAAGCGAGCAAAGTTGGAACACAAACTCGAAAGAGAACGCAAGAAGGCTGCTCTTGAAGCAAAGCGAAAAGAACGCGCTGACAAGAAAGCTGCAAGAGAAGCAAAAGCTCAGGCAAAAGCTGAAGCTGCTGCAGCAAAAGAAGCTCAGAAAGTAGAAGATGCAAAGATCCAAAAAATTATTGATGGACTTAAAATTGATACAAAGAAGTACTGTGCTGCTTCGCCTATGACTGTAAAAGAAAAACAACTTGTAAAGAAGTGTTTGAACAGTCCTGACTTGGTAATGTCAAGATGTTATCAAATGACAGGAAGTACTGAATTTCATCTCCTCAACTGGGGAGTGAATGAGTTTATCATTTCAATTGATAACACATACTTCTTTTACAACAAAGAGAAGAACACAGGTATCAATTTCGGCTCTGTATTTTATACTTGGCTTGACACTGATAAAAAGAATCCGCTTATCTTCACTGAACCTGAGATTTCAAAGGTTAATATAATTAAACAGGAAGTTCCTGCTGCTCCAAAGATTGTTGTAACAGAGGAACAGAAGAAAGCAATTATGAAGAAAATGAGAGGTAAACGATAGTATGATTCTGTTTGGCGGTATAAAAGAAAATACCAAAGCAAAAGATTTGAAAAAAGCTGAGGATATGATTGACACAATCGTTTACGACCACAGAACTGAACTTGGTGACTATTATATCTTCTTGCTTGATAAACAACCTACTGATGCAATTAAGCAGCTTGTATTAAAGCGTATTCAGGATGCAGGATATACAAATTACATTGTCCTCAATGCAGTTGATTGTAAGTACAAAAAAGACGACTTGAAAGGCGAAGGTTTGACTGACTTTATGTGTAAACACCGCTCTGCTTGGCGCTCTTATTTGAATGATAACAACGGAAATCACTGTCGGGCAATTATGTGTTTCGGTCCTGCGATGTATTCAATAAACGGCTCATCTGATATTATGACAGGTGACTTTTATGATACACAAATGCTTCATCCTTATTATTATATGGGACACGAAATCTTCAAATATGATACATTCGTATTCCCAGTTGATGGACTTGAAGACTTATACCCAACACTTAAAAACTCAAGCAACACTGTCAACTTCAAGACAAAGTTTTTCTTTGAACAGCTTCAGAATATGAAGAAAGACTATACTTGGAAGCCAAACACAACTGAACCAAGATATGTTGTTATCAATTCAAAAGAAGAAGCTGACGATATGTTCAAACGTAATATGAATATGAAGTTGGTTGCATTCGATACTGAAACAAACGGTTTGAAGTATTATGAAAACTTCATTCATTGTTTGACAATTTGTTGGGACGGCATCACAGGTTATTATGTACCTTGGGAGTTTGTTGATACTCAGCTCTTCGCTGAAAATGTAATGTCTTGTGAACACAGAACAGGCGCCAACCCTAAGTTCGACTTGAAGTTCTTTTGGCAGCACGGTGTTCCTCGATATGTAAATGTTACAGATGCAACTGACCGCTTGTCACACTGTATCTCTTCTGAATTGAAATCAGGTTTGAAGCCGCTCGCATATCGTTATACACCATTCGGTGGATATGATATTAAATTGGATCAGTGGAAGAAACAGACAAAGTGTAACGACTATACCAAGATTCCTACTGACATCTTGTCAAAATACGCAACTATGGATGCTATCGCAACTTGGCGTATTCAAATTGAACTTTGGTTGCTTGTTGATGAAATCGACAGAAACTTCCCAAATGAAAAGTATCCTGAGTGGACAATTCGTCGTTGGTATGAAACACAATGTATGGAAATCTACAAAGAAATCTGTAATGTTGAGTACCGTGGTATTTATGTAAATGTTGAACTTATGAACAAGTACCGTGACGAACTCACTGCTGACCTCGCTGAAAAAGAAAAGCAGCTCCGTGAAATATGGGGTGTTGGTCCTGACTTCAATATCGGCTCAACAACTGAAGTTGGTAAATTGTTTGAAAGAATGGGCTGGGAATGTTTCGGAAGAAACGATGCAGGCGTATATTTGACAAACGATGAAGCGATGGGCGCTTGGATTCGACAGGATAAACCAGGAGCAGCTCTGCTCGCTGAATGGAGAACTGAACGCACTTCTCGTAACTCTTTCTTAGGTATCATTGATGAAAAGGGTGAAAAGACAGGATGGCTTCAGTACATTTACAACGATAAGTGGGACGGTAATCCTGATGAAGGCGGAACAAACAGAGTTCAGCAGTCTTATCTTGTAATGGGAACAGAAACATATCGTTTTATCGGTAAGGATCCAAACTTTCAAAATATTCCGACAAGAAACAAATACGCAAGTTATGTTAAGAAGTGTATTGATACTCCACCTGCTGACTTGTACACTGTTGAAGGTTCTGACGGAAAAGAATACGAACTTGCAGAGTTTGAACTTATTTTCACTAACGAAGGATATAAGACAGCGAAAGAGTGTTTCGCTAACCCTCGCCGTTTACGCTTTATTGACGATGACCCAAATAACCCACCTGTAAAAAGAATGGGATTCGATAAGCAGGAAGACGGTACATTCGTTCAACCTTCAAAAGATTGGCTTGTTGCATAAAAAATGCCAAGGCAGTTGCGATGAGGATAAACAAATATCTAAGGAGATATTTCAAGACTTTATCCCGTCTTTAGGATTCCTATCGGCCAACTCGCCTTGGCAATAATTTAGTTTTACAAAAAAGAAAAGGTCCGCACTTAGCGGACCTATTTTGTTTTTTGGTATTCCTAGCTACCATTACTGGTAGGTATCTACGATTTTAAGGATGTGTTCCATTGCGTCAGGCTGATCTGCACTGTAAGTATTCAAGATTTCTACCCAAGGGTATTTTGTATCAAGGTGGAGGTCAATTTCAGTTGAACCTGTAACCTTTGGTACATTCAGTACAAACCAGTCGTTCAAGTAACCTGCGTATTCACCTGCAGTGTAGTCACAGCTTGCGTTTCTTGCATCTCTACAAGCCTTAAGGTCAGCAACGAATTCGCGCTGCTTTGCTGAACAATTACCATTCCATCTTTTGTTTACAACTTCCATTGCTGCTTGGTAGTTGCCATCAACATACGAACTGAAGATTGAAATTGCGTTCTTAATTGTTTGCTTACCTGACAGAGAGTACATACTTGAGATGTATTCTTTGTGGTTTGTAAACACATTACGGAGAACTTCATCCCAAGTTGGGAGTTCAGAAGGATTTTTGATAAACTTCTGAATTCTTTTGAAGTCACCCATTTTGATTGAAGCAACTTTCTTCTGGAACACTGCTTCACCTGTGTAATTGTAGAGGCGGTTGAAAACGTCTCTGATGTTTGTCTTACTCCAATATTTTGGAGAGCTTGTCAAGTTACGGCAAACTGTTGCGTTGTTGCGTGTAATATCAATTACGCAGCCTTCAGCAACAACTTCCGCATAAGTTTTCATATCACCATTAGGCATCTGAAACAGTGGAAGATTGATTGCTGCAGTTCTTGGAGCAGCAGGGTCAGCAGAGTTTGTTGCCTTTTCTGCTTTGTAATCTTCAAACTTATAAATCTTGTTTGCACTTTCAAGAGCGTCGCGAACAAACTTTGCAGATGGACCAAGGATGAAAGTAAGAGCAGCGTTGTCAGCAAGTTCATTTTCAACAGCAATCTGTTCAAGAATGCTTGAAGGAACATTTGGGAGCCAACGGAGATTCTTGTCATCAAGAGTCATTTTGTCAAAAGCTTTCTGGTCCATTGATACGAAGAAAGTTTTGCTTTCGTTCGATGGAAGACATCCTGCCAAGAATGACTTTGTAGAGTCAAGCATTGCTTTTGAAGAGCGGTACTTGCGAACAAGTCTCTTGTTATTGTTTCTTTCAGAAGATACAATAAGAAAGTCCTTTTTGTAAAGGTTTTCAAGCTTCTGATCCAATTCAGTACGCTGAACTGAAATATCGTTCACAAAGTTTTTGTTGTCATCTTCAAGAAGTTTTGAATAGGTAGAAGCAATACTGAGGACAGTCTTAACTCTGCCTTCGTGAAGTCTTCTCCAGCTGTTGTTCATATTTACCATATAAGTTCCTCCATTTCGTTTGTTCAAAAATAATATAAAAGGATATCCTGGGAAGTTCAGTTCCCAGGAGCAATTTTATGCATTTTCTTTGAAAGTTCTCAAAGCGAGATTTACAAGTCTTCTCTGAAGAGAGTCAACAGTTCTTTCAGTGTAATTTAAGCGTTCGCGAGAGCTCTGGAAGTCAAGCGAGCCGATTGGGAAGTGAAGAACTTTTGCTCTTCCATTTTCAATAAAGTTACGAACTTCGTAGTCGTTTGGGAAAACCTGTGTAAGGTCAACGTCGTAAGGAACACCGCCCATTTCAACGATTACGTTATTTGAATAGCGTTCAAGAACATTGCGGAAGAATGGCTTCATTTCCATAGGAACGCCTGCTTCCTGATACTGTTCATTTTCAGCGTAGTATGAAAGCTTTTCAACATCAAGTTCGTTTGTAAGGAAGGCACGAACAACTTCAACATCTTCAAAGTTGTTGAAGCCTGCGCGTTCAAGCCATTTTTCACTTGCACCCAGGATTTCAGGCATCTGCTTTGCGAAAAGGAAAACTGGGATACTTTCACGAATAAAGTCGTTGAAGTCGCTTTCATCAACAGAGAACGAAACTTTTGTACCTGAGTCGTTGCTTTCCTCAGTGCCTAAGAGCTTTTTGCGAGGAATATCGTCAGAGCCTTTGTAGAACACTGTAGTTGATTTGATACCGTCTTTACAGCTTTCAACTGTGAACATTCCGCCGTTCTTTTTGTAGGCGAAAGGAGTCTTTGCACCAAGACCAAGACCACCGATCTGTTCGTTGTTATCGCGTTTGTTTGAAGCGCCGTAAGTACCGAAAACTTTGATAACTTCATCAGCTGTCATACCAACTCCGAAGTCCCTGATATAGAACACAGGTTCAACAGAGTTTGCGAAGTGTACCTGCACGGGCTTTTCAACACCTGCTGCGGTATTTGCATCGATTGCATTTGAATAGATTTCGCGGATAATTGACTGCACAGGGTTCTGATACATTTTGTCAGAAAGTACGCTGTAAAGCATTGAGTTCATTTCGAGACCCATTACTTCGCCGTCTTCAATGTTTGTGTCAACCTGTGAGAGATTTTGATTCATTATCATATTGAGTTCCTCCGTTTTAATTGAACTGACAAAAATAATATAAAAAGAGTTCAAGAAAAGTTCAGAAAAAATATGAAAAATCTTCACTTTTTTAGATATAATGGAACAATAATAATGAATAAAGAGAATAATATTAAACTGGTGTTACAATCGAGTTGTTTGTAAGGAACATATCGTATGCAAGCATATTTGTAAGTTTATCGCGAACAGCAACTCTGACTTTCCAATACTTTTTAGGAGCCATACAAGTGACTTCGCACTCTAAGAGTTCAATTTCAGGCCACTGTTCTGAAGTGAGCATTCTTAAGTCTTGTTCGATAATTTCCTCAGAGTCTTTTACAAAAGGGTAGTTGAAAATTGTTTCAGTTAAAAATCCGCCGTATCCTGAGTTGCGAATATAAGAAGTTGATCTTGACTGAAGCCACATTTTATAAGCGTTCAACTGAACAGTACCTCTTGTGATTTCAATATCTGGGACATCAGCGTCAACGCCGCGATAATCGAAGTCAAGATAGTCGATATTCTTTTGGAGTGATTTCTCTAACTGTTTTAAGTTTCTTGCGATTACTGAACTTGCCATAACAACCTCTTTATAATAATGTAAGCTCGCCACCAAAGCCCATAAAATCTTTAGAGTTCCACATAGTTTTAGCGCTTGCGTAGTCTTTAAGTTCAATGTGGTCAATACGATATGTTATAGATACCGTCTTAACGCTTCCGCCCGCTTCGCTATCATATGTTATTTCAGGAACACCTTCAGGCTTAAGATTTATAATTTCAAGTTCACTTGTTGGAGCAGGATATGCAACAGAGTCAAAAGGTGACTCAACCTCAGAGTTACCTTCAACATAAGCAAACTTTGTAACGACAACTTTTGGAATCTGCGCATTTTTTGCGCCGCCTACATTCCAAAGTCCTGTTTTCAAATTAACGATTTGATTAAGCATCCCGATATGCCACTTTTGAATTGTATCAAAAGCGTCTTCAATCCATTCAATTGTCACAGTGTCATTGCGCTCAACGCCTGTCATAAAAGACATACGGCGAGTATTGTCAAATCCATCGTATTTGATTTTCTGAGGAGTGTATGAAATTTTCTTTATACGAAATTGAGCAACTTCTTGTCCGTTTGAGTCGTTGGTTGTTACCTTTGCTAAGAACAACGAGTCATTGGCAAGAGGCATATCGTATAAGTAGTCAAGAACCTTTTGCTGATGGTCTAAGATTTCCTGACCTGTCGCTGAAACGCCTGAAATATCTGCCATAAAAAATTAGTAACAATAACCTGTGTCTGAGACTTTTACAACTCTGCGGAAAGTAAATGGAATTGTAGCTTTTAATACATCAGCTCCGCTATTATTGAAAGCAATACCTGAAGAACGACCTAAGAATCTTACATCGTGAAGAATATATCTTTGAACACGGCCTGAAGTTCCATTAAGGTATCTTTTATCTTGAAGCTTTGGCTTCATATCAAAACTTAATGGGTCAGGTGTGTCGTCTTCATTTGATTTATCGTTTGCTCTTGAGTATATTTGATAAGCAGCATCATATTCAACGATGATGTCAATGATTCTTTTCTTACCGCCCATATCATCAATGTCTGAATGGAAAGGCAGGTTACCAAAATTGAGAACGAATTGCTTTCCTGATATTTTCTGACCTGCGGCAGGTGTATCACCTTTCAAAGTTTTGTCATCAAGAGCTTCGTAAGCTGCTCTTTCCTTTGCCCACCAGTCACCATTCAAACGGTGAAAAGCGTCAAGAATAAACATACTTTGGTCCAAGTCAACTGTGAATGAACCTTTATTTGTTTGATTGACTTTACCAACAACTTTCTTGACAACTTGTCCAGCAACTTTAATGTCAGCAGTCTGATACTGTCTTTGTGGTATTTCAATTCCATCAATTCTCATTCCCAGAAGAGAATAAAAATCAGTCATAATGGTTGAAAGATAGTCACGTCCTGTGTTTGTTTCAGGACCGATATAAGTACCTAACGGAATACCTGACTTTGCTGCGAAAGCTGATTCTTTTTTGTCAGCAGGAACCTCAACGATGTACAAGTTGTACATATTTGCCATAAAGTCAGGTTCCTGAGACATAAGAACATCAATAGGGTCAACATCATCAGGTATATCTTTATAGCTTTGAATTGACTTAAGACTTGTTCTTTCAATTTTAGCGTCTTCTTCTTTGAAGTTGATTGGCTTTGTCGGACTAATGTCCTTCATCTTTTTATAGCCTACTGTGCTAGGTTTGTTTCTAATGTCTTTTCTTTCTTCATAATTAGGTTCGTAGTCAGCTACATCTATTTCAGTGTCGCTGCGAATTGTACTGTAGTCAAGAGGCTGTCTAGGTTCTCTTTCTGTTGAATAATCAAAATCATATTGAGTTTTTTCCTCTTCAGCAGTTGGGTCTGAAACGTCATCAACAACTTCATAAGCCTGATCTTCTATTTCGGCAGTTGTTACATTTCCCAACTCATCATAAGTAAGTGGCTGAGGAGTATCTTCTAATGTTACGAGTACCTGTGAATAATCCATAGTCAATTAGTCTAAAAAAGGTAGGCTCGAAGCCTACCTTATTTTTCAAATCTTATTGATTTGTTTACTGCTGATTTACTTTGAATCCTGGGTATTCAACTTTACCGAAGTGGAAATCAACTGCGAATGTAATCAAGTCAGCACCGTCAGTTTTGAACTTAGGCATATCAACTTTAGTTACGAAACAGTTGTGGAACTTCCAAACCATATTTGTATCTTTGATACCTGTCTTCAAGTCTGCGTTGTAGTTATCAACACCTGAAGCCTGATAAGCAGAACCGTCAGAACCTTCTGCAGCAATGAATGGAGTATCAATTGTCTTAACAGTTACAGTACCTACTTTGTCAATGTTTGCGTTAGCAACACCGCCAGTGTTAGGATCAACGTGCCAAGAAAGTAATGATGTAAATGCCTGATAAAGTCCATACTTTGCGTCCATACGGAATGTCATTGTGAACTTTCTTTCGAAGTTCTGTTCTGACTTAACGCGGTCATAACCTACACCGTGATACTTGTTTGTATATGTTGGTGCTTCGATAGGTGGGATTTCAAATCCGTCTGCGCGAACTGTTGCGTTCCATCCAGCAAACTCGAGCTCAACGTCATACATATTACCCTGAGCATCAGAACCTGCTTCAATGAGAGCGCTTAATGCGTTATTTTCATCCATTTCAAATATCTCCTAATAATTATTTAGTAACCTAACTTAAGTCTTCTTTCGGCCATATTTGCTATGACTTCCAAAACTTTTGGACTCAAGTCCTCGTTATATAAATTAGTTTTATACTTGCTCTTAATTAACATTGCTCCACCAAATGTACCGAGAGATTCAAGTACTTGTAAACATAAGATGACAGGGTAGTCAGGAGTGTCATCGTCCATCATAACTCTGATAATAATATCATCAGGTCTCAAATAAACACTGTGAGGTACAGTAATTTCGTAAATCTCTTTCGCATTAGGGTCTGCCGCATTTACTAAAGAAGTAATTGTCCAAGGACCATTGATTTCTTTACCTACTCTTCTGTAAGGAACATCAACTAAAGGCGGGAAGATTACAGGAATAACATCAGCAAGTTCAATTGTTCTTGTCTGAATGTCGCCTTCATCGTCCTTCTTAAGTCGGATTCTGATACAGTCAGTTGGCGCGCCTTCGTGTTCAATCTGCAAGTCGATAATTTTTCTTTTTATTCTATCTTGCTTCATAGCAAGTCTCTGCTGCCAAGTTTTCATATTTATTTAGTCGACTAAATAAGTATGGTGGCCAAGCTGTCAACTTGGCAAATTTATGGGGTATTTATGGCTGACATTAAACACCGCAATTCAATACGAATTGCGACAACTACAATGGAGCGCGAAGCTGAAGCAATTGAGGCAATCAAAACTCGTGAGCTCCTCTACAATCGTAACAACAAAACTTTAGGCATCATTCTTGAAGATGAAGATGGCGTAAAGTATCGTCAAATTGTTTCAGGTTTGGTTGATGAAGTAAACATTACCAAAAACGAAAAGTATGAAACAAAACTCAAAGAAGACATCATTATCGACTCAGTAACAACGCAAGCAGATCACGAAGGCGTTGACTGGAAATCACAATCAAAAATTGCTGAAACAGATGCAGCAAACACAGTTCTTCTTTTATTCAAACAGGACAATGAAAACAATTTACCTGCTGTTATCGGCGGAGAAATCCTCGAAGTGGGTCCAGGTATTTTTGGTCATTATCAGGTCTCTTTGACACAGACAGGTTCTCGTCTTATTAAAGGCGCAACAACATACGCAAAGAAAGCAAAGTTTGTCCTCGCAATGTACAACGGCGAGAGATATTATGGTATTAAGTTCAAGTCAGAATTAGCCGCAAATATTTATTTCGCAGGGTGGCAGTCTGTTGATGAATCGCTCCTTGCTCCTGCGTATACGGAATATGAGGATTCCGACTTGTCTGACATTATCGAACTCGATGATGACTCAGACACAGGGACGCAGGTAGTAGAATATAAGTTCCTTACATATAAAGATTTGAACTGGGAGTTCATTGGTGACAAAGCACCTGACTTTAATGGTAACCCAACAACATCAGGCGCAGGCGTTGATACAATGTATGACTGGGGTAACGGACTGACTATGTACCCATATCAAGGTAACAAGTCTGAAGTTCGTATTGAAACAAGATGGCAGTCTGTTGTTATTTCAGGTACTGACGCACTTGTTTGGAAAGTTGTTGTAGACCACGATGGCGCTGACCTCACAATGTATGTAAAAAACTGGATTGGAAACCGTTCTTGTAACTTGGTACTTTACGCAGACGACGGAAACGGAAATCCAATTTATAAAACAGTCCAAAACCAATACATTGCTGCGGGAGCTCAAGGTAACTCAAACTCAGGTCTTCAGCGTGGTGTTGAAGTAACATTTACAAATCTTCAGAAAGGTACATATTGGATTCGTCAGGGTGACGGTGGACAGGCAACTCAGGTTGAATATTACACTGTTTCTGTTTTTCAAGACTTCTCTGAAAATGCTGGAAGCTGGGATAATGGCAGGTCAAATATTGACTTCGATTTAGGCGATGGCCTTATGATAACAACTGACCAAGATATTACCTATAATGAAGGGACCCGTTTTAATAACACAGGATACTTTACAGTAAGCGGAAGAGCTTCAGTTAGTGCGCCTTTAGCAACATTGAAAGTTGTAGGTCCGTGTACAATTACTGTCGGCGTTTCAAGATACGGAAGCAACGAATCCAACTTCAGAATTACTGAAACACTTGATACAAAATCAGAAGGTTGGAACAAGTCAGTAAGTGAACAGCTTGAAGACAATTCAATAACTTATGTAACATATAAATACGAAGGTCCTCACGGTACTATAAAAGACATTTACTTCATCAACGAGACAAACGGTTGTTATTGGTACAATGTAAATGTTGACTATCCTGACTTGAATGGACAGGGCGACATTATTGCTCAGTTGATTCTTGGCCTTGGAGATACAGGTGAAGACGGCTCTCCACATATCATTCGTCTTAATGGTACAATTACAAGAGCTTCTTTGATTACAATCGCACAAAGTATTCGTGATAATTCAAACAAGCAGATTGTTCTTGACTTAAGCAAATGTACAATGGAAGCAGGTTATGAAGATTGGGGAGCTGATGACGGCGACCAATACGGAAGATGTTTGAACTCATTGTTCCACAACTGTGTAGGTCTTCGTGAGTTCTATTTCCCACACAATGTAACAGCTACAGGCGCAGGAACTTTCCAGAATTGTTCGTTCTTAAGAAAGTTGGTATTGAATCCTGAAATGTTGTATGTTGGCGGAAAAGAAACTTGGGCGTTCTCGAACAACGCGTGGTTAGCAGGTTGCCGTATGAAAACATTGCTTCTTCCAAAATCTGTTAAAGGACTTGGTTCTTATTGGGCTGCGGATAGTAACTTAATCAATGTTTACATCGAAGAGGGTTCTGCTTTCTTGCAGCAAGGTAATGTAATATATCGCCCAGGATGTCACTGGTGTTGTTTCCCAAACACAAAAGAAGATTTGAGATTCTTCTTGACTGATGATATGTATAATTATTGGTACAACTTACAGCAAGACAGCCACGCGCAAACATTCTCAGGTTTAGGCGCAAGCGAAGATAAAACACAAAATTTCTTTATCCACGTTGGCTGTTATTTAAGAGACCACATTGAACATTGGGATGGAATTATCGAAGAACTCGATTACCAAGCTTAGGAGATTAAGATGACAGTTTACGAATATGTTGACAGACTTGAACGACCCGCTTTCATTTTTCATAACGGGTTTACAAATACATATATGTACTTTATCCCAATTTGCGACTATGATGATGTTATCATCAATCCAAACTTTGATGCGTTTTCATATACGCAAGTTGTAAAAGATGGAGAGGTCATTTGTGACTTGATGGATTTAATCAAAAAGCCTTTCTTAATGGGCGATGAACATATATTTATTGTTCCCGAAAGGTTTAATGATTTTGATCTTCCTGAAGAAAATATCATTTACCCTAAGAAAAAATCATAAACTTTTACATTTAGGGTATACTAACTAATTACTATAATTGATTTTGATTGTGCTTAATAAATGCAGATAAGAGGACAATAAATACCTCAAGAGTAGAAAATTAAATGTCTAAATATCAATTCGGCGCTAACAAATCATTTTATAAATAAAACTTATAAAAGGTGATTTAATATGGCATTAACAAACGCTATGGCTGCACAGAAAGATGGCGCAGCACTTCGCGAAGCTACAAGAAAGCAGCTCGCAAGAACAGAAAGAGAATTCCGTGGAGCTAAGTTCGTAGAATCTTGGTCTCGTATCCCAAAAATCGGTGCTGGTTTAACACAGCTTCCAGAAGCAGTAGCTCGCAACACAGCTATCAACCTTCAGACACAGGCTGCTTCAATGGCAAAGATGACTGAAGCTCAGTTGTCAACTGCATTCCAGGGTTTCACACCTGAGAATATGTTGAGACTTGTTCGCTTGGCTATGCCAAACACTTGTCGTAACAAGGTATTTACTGAATTCGCTATGGAATCAGCAAAAGACAGTATCAAGTACATCAAACCTGTTTACTCAAAAACAGTACACGATGGTGACCTCCACGACAAACACACTTCAAATACTGAAGGTGCTTATGGCGATGCTTCACAGTACAAAGCAACTTACAACGACATCAACGAAGACGATTTCCAGCGTGCTCTTTATGAAAACACAGAAGATCGCTTCACACAGGAACTCATCAACATCCAGAAAGCTGAAGACGGTACATTCGTAATTCCAGCAACTCCTGCTGATGATGCAAACTCTTTCGTAAGAGCTTCAAAACTCCTCAAGGGTTATATGAAGGTTTACGACGGCGATGAAACACATCCAATCGCTGAAGAAAACAAGAGAACAGGTAACTTCTTTGTTAACACAGAAGATTATCCTGGAGCAACAGTTTCTTACGAAGCTGACAAAGATGGAAACATCGTTGTAACTGTAGAAAACGTTCCAGAAACAGCTGATGTTAAAGTATTCGCACGTTTCGACGTTGAAGATGACTTCCTCGGTGAAAACCTTGGTGAAATCGAACTCGTAATGAGCGACTACAAGTTCGAACCACGCCCAACAACAATCGGTGTAACTTGGTCACAGTTGGCAGAAATCACACTCGATGCTTCATTCGGTCTTTCTGCACAGGATATGTTGGTAACATACGCTGGTGATGCAATTCGTATCAACCTCGACCTTCGTTCATTCAAGCTCGCTTATGGTGTAGCTCGTTCAAACAAGGACTACGTTGTAGAATTCAACGCTGCTTATGGCAACGGTGAAAACATTGAAGGTTACTTCCACACAGCACAGACATTCCCATCTGCTGTTGACACAGTAACAGATATTATGGTAAACGACATCAACCGTGGTGGTGTTTCAAGAATGGTAGCAGGTTTCTCTGCAGGTTCTTACCTCAAACTCGTTAAGGGTACATTCTCTGAAAAAGGTCGTCAGGCTGCTAAGGGTATTTACCAGATTGGTGAATTCGGTGGAATCCCAACATTCAAGGCTCCATCTTCAATCATTCCTACAAACGAAATTATGTGTGTATGGAAGGACGATGAAAATGAAGGCGATGTAGCTATCGCATTCGGTACATTGGTACCATTCTTCAACACTGGTATTATCCAGAGAAAGAACTTCTACAAAGAAGTTGGTTTGGCTACATACGGTGACTGGGCAGTTATGAACCGCCGTTACCTCGCTCTCATCCGCATCAAGGGATTGAAAGATACAACTGGCGAAAAAGTTGGCGGTATGGCAAAATACTCTAACCCAAACGCAACAGTTGATGCATCAAAACTTAAAGCGTAATCTGAGCCGTTAGGCAAATATAAAAAGGCTTCCCTTCGGGGAGGCCTTTTATGATTTATTAACACATCCATAAAATAAACTAATTATTAAGGTTTTATATTATGGGAAAGAGATTTGATACTGAAAGCAAATTAGGAAGAATGTTGATTGGTCTTAGAAAAGACGCAAACTGGCCTCTCATTTTACAGAAAGGTACTATAGGTCAACTTCTTAATGCTATTGCCGAATCTGGAGCAGAAGACGCTCGTTATATGGAATACCTTTACGGAGAAAAGAAATGGAAGACAGCTCTCAACATTTCTTCTTTGATGGCACAAGGTGATTTACTTTCATATAAAAGACAATTGCCAAACTCAGCAATTGGTTATGTAATTGTTTCACATACTGACGCAGAAGGAAAGGACCGTCTTGGTTATTACGGTTCATACTATTATGATCTTGATGCTGCTTCAGACTATGATGATATTGATAAAGATACAAGCGCAGACGAATCAGCAAGACACGCTCTTGTTCCTTGGACTTGTGATAACGGTTATTCAATTCCAAAAGGAACTCGTTTCGTAACTGCAAGTGGTACTGAGTTTTTCTCAACTGAAGTTGTATCAATTAAAACATTAAAGAAAAAGTATTCTGAAATGAACTCAGTTGACTACGAAGCTTTCTGCTCTCGTGGCGGATGGAAAGGAATCAAATACCTTAAGATTCCTGTTATGCAGGGTATTCAGAAAACAGCTTCAATTGGTCAGAGCAACGGTACGTCTCGTTTCCAATCTTTCGTATTACCTACAATTGATGTTGACGCAGCATCTAACGAAGTATCTTGTAATTACTTCTCTGTATATGTTCAACCTAAAAACGGCGAACCTATTATTTTTACAGAAGTTCCAAGATTGTCAAGCGCGTCATCAATAGACAATGTTTTTGAAAAGACAATCTTAAAAGATGAGTCAGGCGTTAAGATTAAGTTCGGCGATGGCATCAGCGGCGCTATTCCTCCTGAAGGAACAATATATGTTAAGTATGTTGAAACAATGGGTGCAGCAGGTAACATTGATGCTAAGTACCAAGTTAACACAATGATCTTCCCATCAGGTTATAAAGTAAAGGACCCAAGAACTGATACTTATGCAACATTCTTGTCTTGCACAAATATCTGTTCTATCAGCGGCGGTCGTGATATGGAAGACATCGACGAATACCGTGATTCAGCTCCTACATCATATTTGAAATCATACGCTATCGCAACAAATAAGGCATATCTTAATTCAATTGAAAAGTACTCGCCTCTCAACTTGTTGCATTGTAAGATCTTCCCAGACGACAGTATTACTTCAGAACAGTTGGATATTACAGTTGGTGAAGATGTTCAGGAAGAAGTTCTTAACGAACTTAATACAATTTCAAGTAACATCAATATTACAGCAATGCTTTCAAACGGCGAATTGATTGCTGATGAAGATGTTGAAGATACATTCTTGAATCCTTTACAAACTTCTATTTACGATACAAAAGGTCCTTCTGATACTATTAAGTTTGTTCAGCCTAACTTAATTGAGTTGGCAACATCTTTCAAAATTACATCGTCATCATATGATTATACTGAAAAGGAAATTGCTGAACACATTCAGGAAATTGTAGCAGAAGATTACGACATTTTCAATCAAGAGTTTAACGAACCTATTTATAAGTCAAAACTTATTGCTTTAGCAAAAGTATTCAAGTTCACAGACACAGTAAATGTTATTACTGAAGCTGTAGCAAAAATTGATTATGAAAACATTGACGCAAGTTATGTTTCAGCTTTAGGTAAATATGTTGTAGGTATTCCATTCAGCTTTGACTCTGTTTATATGACAGATGTTATTGAGCAAGGATTCAAAGACTGTACTGTAAATGCTGACTACTTATTAAAAGCTGACTTGTTGTTTATCAATGATGCAACAAAAGCAAACTTAAACAGAACTTTCTTCTTGTACGACAATCGTATTGATGAAAGCGGCGAAACATCAATTCTTGCTGGTAAAAAGCTTCTTATGGATGGCTCAACTGTTGACACAATAAGAACTGACTCAGTTATCGACTTTACATATAACACATCATTAACTGATGAGAATTACGACAACTTACAAGTTCGTATTGCTCAGTTTGACACTATCGACAGAATTACTGATGCTGCATATATGAAACAGTTGAAAGACTTCAATAAAGCTCCTACTGAAATCCGTCCGTTTGAAACAGACTCATTAGGTGCCTATGTTGACTATACATCGTCAAACCTTACTGATGGCATCGTTGAAGATGGCGGTAAGCGTTATAAAACAAACACAAAGTATATTGAAGGTGTTGACATTGACTTCAATATGGACACTGATGAAAAAACTTTGACAGGTTGTTTCTATATTCCGCTTGACTATTTCCAGTTCAGTTCAATTACTTCTTTCAACAAAGACTCTGATATGGAAAAACTTCGTTCATTGATTAAGCAGTATGTAAACTTGAGAATATATGCTCAGCCAAAACTTGAAGACTTGACACCTCAAAATATCAACGATATTATTTATGTTGATAGAGACTATATAAAAGTTGAAAAGGTACAGACTAATTAAAATATAGGAGATACAGAATGAACAACTTTGAAGATGTTGGCGGACTTGATCTTGAAGCTCGTCAGCTTTCAAACTTAGAAACATATCATAGATTTCTCATTAAAGGCGACTGGGAAAACACCATCGAGTCTGATGATGCAAAAGCAATTAAAGAAGCTGTAAAAGGCCTCGGAAAAGTTGTTGCTGTTGCTGACGGTCGCAGAACAATGGCAGGAAATCACAAATATGTTTTGTGTATTGAAAATAAAGAAGGCGTAAAGGTTTACTTGTTTACAGTTCTTAATGGACTTTACAATGAAATGGGACCTTATGTTGATCTTGATACTGCTTTGTCAAACGCTGACTGCTATGGTTTGTTTGAAGAATGCAAAGAAGTAGCAAATAAGAAAGTTTTCAATGAGTCAATTATTGATGACGAAGACGAAATGACTTATGATGGCGAAATGGAAGACATCAAATACATTGACGATGATGTGTTTGACGATGGGAGATGGGATGGAGTTGACGCAGCAGATGCTTCTTTTGATGATGACAACTACGATATTGCTCTTCCTTATGATAGGTCCACAACTTATATTTTGAACAGTTCTGAAGACAATGACATCTTAGATACTCCAGAAAACTATAATAAGTTCACAAGCCCAAATGACAACTGGGAAGATCCTGATGCAAGTATGTTTGCTGATTTCTCTGGCGGTGGAAACGCTGTTGAGTCGGTTGACTATGACCCATTCGAAGAATCACAGAAACAGATGTTTGATAAACTTTTGAATGAAGAGTTTGAAACACATCACAACGACTATGTAGGAGAATAAAATGAAGCAGGAATTATTTGAAGCAATTTATAATGAAGCTAAAATGGACGAAGGACTTTCACTTATGTCATTGTCACCAGATGAAAGAGCAATTGTAGATGAACTTAAAGAACTTGGTGTTAAGAAAGGCGATAGCATCAGAATTGAAACAACAAGCGGCGGTTCATATCACATTGACTTCTTGGGTCTTACAATGGACAAAGGTTACAGCGTACCTAAAGCTTCTATCAAAGCAAGATACTACGGTGGATCTTACGCAAGAGTACAAATCAACAACTTTGCTCTTGAAGACATCATTTCTGTTGAATTAGCTTAAATTAAAAATAAAATAAACACAAGGCGAACATAAATTGTTCGCCTTTTTCTATCATTAAACTAATTACTATTGATGTTAATATAATATAATTAGAGGATATAATGGCAGACGATATTTACAAATCAGGCTCAGAACCTAAATCAAAAATCTTGACAAGTTCTTATATAACTCGTCTTTCATCTGTATTTGGTTTTAGAGCAAAGAAAGGAACTCCAGGAGGAGCCGACTTTACTTCAAAGTACGGAATGGAGTTTGTTCGTGTCGACTTAAACAACGATGCCTACAGATTCAAAAACGCTGCTTTGGGTTCCGTATTCAAATCAGAAGCTCTTACTGAAAATCTCGAAAAGTATTTTGACGCGTATATGACAGAGACAACTTTGTCGTATAATGATATTCAGGATAGACAGAAACGATTGAACGAATTGTCATTCTTTTATTACAATGACGACTTCGGTTACCGTGTTGTTGAACTTTGTGCGGCTGAAGCAACTCAGCTTGATGTTCAGAATCGTATCTTGACAATCGAGTCTCCTAACGCAAACTTCTCAGCAAAATGTTATGAGTTGTTCGCAAGATGGGGTATTACACAACAGCGTTTACAGCAGGTATGTCACGACCTTGAACTTTACGGTGAATCATTCTGGACTCACAAGATTGGTATGAACGGCGTTGAAAAGATTGTACCTATTAAAGTCAATTCAATTATGGAAAGACTTGAGTTTTCTCCAGTTCATATGGCCGAGTACCTTTCACAGAAGAACGGTTATCTTTCAGCAAACAAAAACAGACAGGAAAAACTTCAGGCTTTGATTGACTTAATTCAGTCAAAGAAAACAATGGACCTTGATGAAAACATTGCTGATTCATTTGATTCCAAACTTTTAGGTTATGAATTATATGACGGACTTATGTGTCCTCCTTGGGAAATTACACACTTCCGTTACAATGCAGAAAACTCAGAATTCTATCCTTATGGTCGTCCACCACTTTTAGGTTGTTTGGCTCCATTCAAACAGTGCTTCTCATCTATGATGCTTCAGGGACTTGCTCGTCAGATGTCATTCCCAGTAACATTGTATAAAGTAAAAGGCGCTGAAGGTATGGGTCCTGATGTTCAGTTTGAACACGTAAACACAGTACGTGAAGAATACGACAACCTTGGTGTTTCAGTTGATTCTGCAGGCGGCGAAGTTTATACAGTAAACACAAAGATGTGGGTTCCTGAAGGACTTATTGATGTTGAAGTTAAAGAATCAAAATGTGACATTGACTTCGTAGGTGATATTGAATTGTACCAAGACCGTGTTGCTATTGCTTCAGGCGTTCCTAAGGCATATCTTGACCAAGAATTTGGTGGATTCGGTAACTCAGGTGTTTCTTTGACAGAACAGTACAAACCATTCGCTCGTCACGTATATACAATTCAGTCAGCTTGTCTTGATGGCATTGGTGAGCTTATTCGTTTACATTTTGCTATCACAGGTGAGTTCGATTATAACACACCATTCATTTTGTCAATGCGTTTCCCTGCTGAGGAAATGGGACAGGAAAAGAGAGAAGCTCGTTCAGCATCAATTGAGATGGCAGGCGGAATTATGGACTTAATCACAAGAGCATTAGGTCTTGAAGAAGGCGAACCATTACCTGAAGATGTTGTTACTGATATTCTTTCAAAGTATTCATTCTTGGACCCAACTGATATTCAGAAGTGGATGCGCTTGTCTTCATTCCTCAAACCTATTGATGGTGGCGATGACGGAGAAGGCGGAGATGAAGGCGGAGACGACTTTGACTTCGGTGGCGACGATATGGGTGGCGATGATGATATGGGTGGAGACGAAGTAATGGAAGCAAAGAAGGTTGCTAAGAACCGCTTGCTCGAAAGAAAAGCTCGCCTTACAGAATTGCAGCAGGCAAGACTCCGCGAAGTATCAAAAAGATATAAAGAAAGCAGTGAAGCTTTGTTCTTCCAATACCTTGAAAGCAACCATTTTACAGAATGGCAGGGTAAAGACTGGGTTCCTAACAACTCAGGAAAGGGCGGAACTGTTACACACGCATATATTGTTCCAAAGATTTATGAAAGCAACGCTTTGATGGATTCTATCAATGTTCTTAAAGGTTTGAAGACTCAGAACGGAAATCGTTTACAGGAGTCAGAAGCTGGGGCAGTTGCTGAAATAATGTATGAAGCAAAGATGAACAATTTGACTGACGATGAAGCTGAACAGCAGCGCAAAGTTCAGGAACAGATTGCTCAAGATATTTTAGGTGGTGTATAATGGAATTATTCCTTGAGGCAACAATCGACAGTTTGGCCACAAACGCTGTTTCTGGCCTTACACAAAAGCATCTTGATAAGCGTTATGAAAACGATTTCAATATTGACTTGGCTCAAGCTGCTTATTATAAAAAACAAGATTTTCTTGAAATGATTTTCTTTGCTAATTCAACTTACGGGGCAACAGGATTCATCGCAGCAACAAACTTGCCTCAGGGAAAGAATGGCCAATACACACTTTGTATTCGTTGGTACAATGTAGGACAATATTTGAAAGACGAAGCAAAGATGGGTTATTCTCAACTTGAACAAGCTTTGAAGCAAACAGTCCACAACTGTGATGCAAAGTTTTATTCTGACGACCCATCATTTTATTGGCAGGGTGTTTGGGAAGGACTTGACAAAAACGGAATGTCGATTTACAAGTTCACGGGCACTAAAGGAAAAGGCGTTTGGGATGAGAAGCATAACCTCTCAGGCGGTATTTCCAATTCAGAGATACACTTGACAAAACACCTTGCTCAGGTCGTAAATGAAATCGACCAATACATTCGTCCTGCAGCTCAAAACTTACAAATTGTATAATAAAGAAGGCAACCTCAAGGGTTGCCTTTTATTTACTCAAAGTCTGCTTTGTTTGTTACAACTACAGGATTCTCATATTGATATGTACCTGGGACAGGAAGCATACAATTGTTATTATACTTAAACTCATCAAAGTAGTCAGTGTTCATTGAGTTTTCAAACTCTGCAGTAAATGCATTAGGATTGAACTTCAAAACTTCTTTCCTTACAAGTGTATGATAACCACCTGTAGTCTGAACAATTACAAAGTTACCTTTACCAAACTTTGCAGTTGCTGCTTCGTACCACTTATCGTGGATTTCCTGACGATGTTCCTTACCTTCAGCGGATAAGTCCATATCGAAATCAACCCAGTTCTTTGAACCTGTGCAGTCAAACTGAAGTCTCTTAAACTTTACCAGCGAGTGACAAAGCTTATAGAGCGATTCGTTAACGCCAACCCTCGATCCTTTGAGAGCAGAGTCAACCAACTCCTGTTCGTGTACAGCGATGTACTTTTTAAGTTCTTTGATAACGCCTCTTTCATCAGAAGGATTTGGCGTACAATAAACAACCAACGACTTCGCAAGGAAAGGGTGACCACCACGAGTTGTATAAGCCATCACAGGTACTTCATATTTAAGAATACCTTTTACCCAGCGTTCAAAAGTCCAGTCACCTTTGTCAGTTGGAAATACAACCTGAGGGTCAAGCATTTCATCAGAAGGCGACTGACCTAAGGTTTCTCTTTCTTCTTTTGTCAATTTCTTATGACGAGAAGCCATACAAAAAGCGTAAGCTTCATCAAAGTTTGGCTTCGCAATTACGTGTTCAAAAAACCAACGAAGTTCAACTTCGTCAGCAACAATTTTATAATGTTCCATCTTAATCTCCTAATTTATTCAAAAAGCGGTAACCTGTTCCTCGACAGAAAGCAGACATAATTCCATCTGCGGCGCCAACCATACCGTTCTCCATTTCTTCAATAATATCATCAACCCAGTCGCCAACTTCAGCTTTGAAGTTACAGCCCATCTCCCAAGCTTTCTTTACTGCTTCTGCAGCAGGAAGTTGAGCAAGAGCTTTTACTTCATCAGGCAAGTCTTCCCACATATTGTTCTCCTTAAGCAACAAAAAACTCTGCGTAGTGTTTCTGCCAATATTCGTCTTTTGAACCATCTTCGCTTTCAAGAAGTTCCATTTCAGCGAATGTTTCGTAGTCGTATCCGTCATAACAGTACATTTCGTCTTTTGCGATTTCATAATCATCGCAGTGGCGGTCAACAACAGCCTGAGATACTTCCCAGTCAAACAGGCGGGCACCGTTGATTTTTACATCGAAGCGGTAACCATCAGCAGAGATTTTACAAATAACTCCTGCAGTAGGAACTTCTTCATCGCGAATGAATTCGCTGAGATCGGCACTTGCTTCAGCAAGTTCATCAAGAGTTTTCTCATCGTTCCATCTTCCTGAAACAACAGCCATATCGTAGAAGTAATGTTTTACGAGACCATAAAGATCAGAAGAAAGAGTTGATGTAAGTCCTGTGCTGATTTTTGAAGCTTTTGCCATAGTATCCTCCTTGGCAGGTAATTGAGCTTGTCAGTTCAACTGACAAAAATAATATAAAACGATATCATTAAAAGTTCAATTTTTTACTAATTTTTAAGAGGAAAATATGACAGGAATTTGTTATTTTTCAGACAAAGCTAATGAATATTTTGCTGAAATGCAGGTAAAGTCAATTGCTGAACAGAACGATGTTTTATTGAAAGAAAGCGGTGACTTTTCTCCTGAAAAAGCAGATAAGCTTTTGAATGAAGCAATTATGAAAGATTGCGATAAAATTGTTTTCTTGACAGAAGAAGCAAATGTAAATACATTAAGCCGTTTGATCCCACAGGAGTATGGTCAGTACTTCGAAGACATTCAGGTTATCCCAGAAAACTTTTATCGTATCAAAGAAGCTGGAGAAGTTGCTGCCGCAGCAACAACACAGACAGCAAATACAAATGCGCAGGCTGCTCAACAGACCGACCCAAATGCGCAAAATCAACAACAGCAGCAAAAAGCAAAATCAAGTGGAGATCACGTTGTAATTTTATCAACAGCGGGCGCACCTAATGCTGAAGGTTTTAAGGTAATTGGCCAATTAGCTACGAATGTTTCAAAAGCAGTTCAGGCAAAAACTCTTCAGTGGAATGGACAAACATACAGCTTACAAGGAACACCTAAGTTCGACTGTTGGCTTACAAATGTAAATGAATGTGGTCTTACCGCATCTGGACTGAAAACACTTTATGGCAAACATACTAAGTTTGCCCCTAACGCAAAGTTTTTTACAGACACTGGCTGGGACCTCCCTGCAGTTGAAGTAGCAAAAGAACTTGAACAGTCTCAAACTGTTTTAGACCAATTTAAGGTTTATTTATTTGCGCCAAAAAGCCTTGGCATTCAGTCGACTAATAACGTTATTGTTCTCCCTTATGATGGAGCAACTCAGAACAAAGAAAACAGCTTTATCGCAAATTGTATTTTGGAATTGATGAAAGCCAAAGAAAATCCTAAAGCAGAGATTAAGAGAAGAAATGATCTTGAGAAAGATGAAGATAAGTACAACAAAGAATTTAACGAAAATAAAGGTCGTGTTCAATACATATCTTCATATGTTGTTTTATTTGATTGGTGGACAAAAAACAAATCTAAAAAATACAAGACAAAAGAAATCGAAAGTAAGTTGGCTGAAGAAATTGATAAGTTCCTTAAAGCTGACTTTGTAAATGTTCTTAATAAGCTTGAAAGCGGCAAGCAGGGCGCAGGCGTTGCGTTTATGACAAAGTCTTTACATAGTATGTATAACGCTGCTAAGCAAGACTTGAAAAACGCTACTAAAGAAAAAGAAACTGATGAAAAGAACACTAACGAAGATGAGAAACTGAATAAAAAGATTTTTGAATATGAAAAGTATAAAGACCTTTGTAAAGCTCTTGAAATACTTTAAGCAAGAATCAAGTCTGAAAACTTCGCAACTGTAAGTTGATTGTTTCTTACAAGTTTTAATAAAAAGAATTTATCGGTGAGCTTGTCTGTTATGACAAGCTCATCTGTATTTTTAAGGCCACACGGACAAATCAATGGGAGACCTGTGTTCTTAATTCTTTGATAAAATATTGATGTATCAGCACTTGCGTTTTTAAGAAAACAATGATCTCCCACTTTCATATTAAATATCCAAAACCTTATTTGTGATTGCCTTCAATGAAGAAGTTACGCGGATCTTTAACTCGTTTGCTTTCTCAACAACAGAGTCAGCAGTAGTTGCGTCCTCGATGATAATAGTTGTTCTGTTTGGGTCAGCTGCAGTATTTTCATCAGCAAGATAGTTGTTGTAAAAAGCTTCAACTTCGGCAACAGATGAACAAACTGCTTCAACATTACAGAATGTATGTTTCTGCATTTCAAGGAATGCGAACATATTTTCAGGAGGATTCATTGGGTCAACTTTACAGAACAAAACATTGAAGTTTTCATAAAACTGTTTAAGTCCTGTATAGTACTTTGGCTCACCTGAGAATACAAACATAGGCGGACGTTTGCGGAACTCAACTTCCTCGATGTCATTCTGCATATCGTGTGAAATATGAGAAATCATTCTGAATAAAATATCAGATGTATCAAGGTTTTCTTCAGCCGCCATAGCGTCGCCTGTAAAGATACCATACTTTTTAGCAAGAAGGAAATCAACCCATTCTTCTTCCCAGCCATTTGCTTCAAGAGTTGTTCTTACTTCCTCAAGAATTGCTTCGCAGCATTTTACCATTCCTTCCTGTGTTGGCTTTCCGTCTTCGCCCTTTTCAATTTCAACACCGTCGTCAAAAATGTCAAAGTGAATAACAGGCATACCCTGCATCTGTGATGATGGGAAAGCGCCAACTTCCATTTTCTTTAACTTAAGCATTTATACCTCCGCAAAAGTTGTCAATAAGTTCTTTCTGATATTCCAATGAAGCAAGATACTCGCGAGATCCTACTTTTGTCATTGGGAAAACCAAGTCAATAATATGTACCGTTTCACCGTCCTTCTCGTAAGAAAGACCTGCTGTTGTTCCTTTCGTATCAAAATAAGCACCGTGAAGTCCTTTCTTTTCACAGTAATTACAAAGTTCTTCAATGATAGAACCTTCAACTGACTCAGCGTTTTCCTGAGAGAAAAGTTCCATAAACTTCTTAGGGTTAAGGTTTGATGCTTTTGCCACAACGAAACAAGTAGCAAGTAAGTTAAGTGAAAGCAATACGATAATTGCGATTAACATTATAACCTCCATATAATTGATATATTAACAGCGTTCTTTTTCAGGCTCTTTAGTATCTTCAGATATACGAGCGTTCCCATTATTATCTAATGAGCCTTGACAAGCGTCATACTTGTTTTCAACATTATTACAAGAATTGTAAATCTCTTCAAACAGTTTTTCTGTCATAGTTTACCTCAGAGTTGTTACTAAATAACAACGAGAAAATACTGAGTTGCAGCTCAATACTTTCTCTAACCATAAATTAAAAGGAGCTTTAATCAATGGCTAAAAAATTAGTAAAACCAGTCTATTCTGTGTATAAACTTACATTTTCAAGTGGCAAAACATATATCGGGTATCACAAGCAAATAAAAGAAAACGATACTTATATCACGTCATCTTCATATTACAAAAACAATCCAAACGATATTATTATTTCACGAGAAATCTTAATTGAAACTTTTGATGAATTTGCTGCTTCTTTTTTAGAAACTTGGTGCATTCTTTCTGATAAAGCATACAATAAAGAAAACAATGTAAATAAAAACTTAGGTAATTACTATCACAAGTTTTCTTATGTGTTTCTTACTGAAGAGCAAAAGAAAATAGCCCGTAAAAGATTCTTTGACACTATATCGAAAAGATCAGAAGAAGACATTAAAAGAATAAAAAGAAATATATCAAACGCACAGAAAAAAAGATTTAAAGATAGTCCCGTAAGTGATGACACTAAAAAGATTCTGAGTGAAAAAATGAAACAGCATTTTGCTTCACTTCCAGAAGAAAAAGCGTCATCGTTCAAGAAAAAGCTAAGTGAAGCAACTAAACAAAGAATGGACTCATTATCTGCTGAAGAAAAGAACTCTCTTTTGCGTAATGCACACGAGTCTCGTAAAAAGAGAGTTCTTTGCGTAGAAACTGGCATTATTTACGACAGCGTAAAAGATGCAAAAATACAACTTGGATTTACAGGAGGCGTTTCACGTAGTGCAAACGACCCTAAAGGGAAACGCACTGTTGGCGGATTTCATTGGCGTTGGTTATAGTTGCTGTCCCTTTTGTAAAGAAAACAGCTTTTTCCAAACATTCGCAGATATGTACTGCTGATTGAACAATGAATTGAGCGTTTCGCCTTTGCTCTTCAAGTTCAATTCCTGTAAGTTGTCCAACGAGTTATCATAACGCATTGAATAAGTTCTTGTTATGTCAGTCTGACCTGGGCGGAAGATTCGTCCTCTTGACTGTGTATAAACAACAAAGTTGTAGGTCTTTTCAACATAAACTTCATACTTACATTCAATTAAAGTTACTGATGTGTTCATAACATTTATTGAAGCAATAATCAACTTCTGCTTTGGATCTTGTAAGAACTGATTGATAATTCCTACACGGTCGTCCATAGGTATTTCAGCTGAAATAACTGTTGGGTTGTACTTTTTATATCGTTCAGCTAAAGCGTCTTTTGTTTGAGGATGGAAATACCAAATAATACCTTTTTCTCCATACTCACCTGAGCGTTCTTCAACGATGTCATCAACAAGTTCAGCTTTAGCAGAATGTTTGTTATAATCAAACTTCTTAATGTCTTCTTGTAAGTCAAGTGGGAACTTGTCAAACTTTTCACTGTTCATTAAACAAGTTGGGTTATCAACCGCGCCCTGTAAATATTGAAACAAGTTCATCATTCGTTCACTGAATGACTTACCACCTTCGCCTGCCAAGTTTGCCTGTTCCTGTGCAGTGAAGTTACTGAAGCGTTCATAAATCTTTCTTTGTAATGGAGACATTTCACAGAACAAAGTAGGTACTTCATAATTCAACGGCAAGTCAAGACATTCAGTCATAAGGCGTTTTGAACAATAGTTCTTCATCATATTGATGTTCAACTGTTCAAGCTTTACAAGATTCCACCTGTCAGGATTGATTGCGTACTGAGAAAACTTGTTGCCGAGTTCATTGTATTCAGCGGTCCAAGTTTGATAGTCCATACCGTTTACAAGTGCCTTATCCAAAATCCAACAAGGTTCATACAACTTTTCATATTTATCTGCAAGTGTACCTGTGAACAAGAATCTTTGTTCAAAATAAGGAACAATCCAATTCATAACTTGGGTTCTTCTTGATGAAGGAACTGCAAGAGAATGATTTTCATCAAGGAACAAACCTCCTGGCTTGCCTCCCAACCATTCCTTAATTGGCATCTCGTGTTTACGATATGCTTTTCCTGTTGAAGGATGTTTCTTATTCTTTGTTGCGTGTTTGACATCGTAATAGTAATTGCTTACCGACTTCAAACAGTCGTATGATAAAATAATAACCTTCTGAGGATACTTTACAGTATTGAATATGTCGCGGTCTTCAAACGGAATTGCGCCTGCTGAAGTAAATGTAATAATGTCATCTTCAGTCAAGTTCTTTCCGTGTTTCAATAATTCTGACTTTAAGTTACGAGTACCGATTGGCGTTGAAAAGATGAGACATTTGTCAATGTCGCCATAATACCTTTTATGTTCGATAAGAGCAGTCAAGATATAAGATTTTCCCAAACCCATCTCGTGATGATACAAAAATCTATTCTGACAAAGACCGCGTCTGATGTCAGCAATTTGATAATCTTCATTAGGATGTTTTCCCTGTAAAGGCGGGTATGTAAGAAGTTCTTGTTTGAAAGCACGACGATATGTTTTCAATTCTTTTAATGAATTGCGCCACTTTTCAATTTCAGCTTTAGTCAACAAGTCAATGTCGATTGTGTCAAAGCCTAAAACTGCTGATTTGAAATCTTCATATTTTGTTACGCTTAATGTCCAACATTTAAGGTCAGGATTCCAACGACAACCTTGTAACTTAACAAAGTCAACAAGATCACGGAAGTTATCTCCACCTATTGTAATGTGGAGATCTGAATCTGCTGAGTCAAAAGTAATACTAACCATAGTAATATATTAACTTAAATCATAGCTCCAACAACGCCTAAAGCTTTATTAAGCTGCTGTCCTACAGCGTTTGATATATCATTAGATAAAGCATCAAGTTGACTGTTTATCCAGTCCTGCGCATTGTCAGTATAATAGTCAAGTTTATAAAATCTTTTATAAATAAAGTTGTACGAGAAATCAATTGTATCAGCCGACTCACGATTAAACTTTATAGGTGTTGAAGATCCTAAGAACTTAACATCTTCAAAAATAAATCTTTCATCTTTCTTTGGTGACAATTTTGATGTAAATCTTTTGTTAGGAGATGTTCTTTTTACAATAATGTCAACTCGTTTTGCCTTAGCAAAGTCTTCAATAGTAAAGTTGTCATTTGTGTGAATGTGAGCAGCCATATTTTTTACAACGGCAGTAGTTATATAATTTACCATCTCTTCAGCTTTTTCATCGTATTGATTACATACAGGATTTCTAAAGTAAGCGTCCATAACAGCTTTGTTACGATTTTTCTTTGCTGCTTTCAACGTTTTTGCTGCATCTTTTGCTATATCTTTTTGTTTCTTCTGAAGTTCTTTTTCTTCATCTTCAATCTTTTTCAATTCAGCCTTAAGACCTCTATCAATTTTTCTTTCTTCAGCAGCCGCAGCCCAATAACCGTCAGCTTTAGAAAGGCTTTCTTCCTTTTGTTTTTTAGCTGCTTTAATAAGTTCAGCTTTTCTTTTTTCGCGGTCGTCTTCCATAAACTTCAAACCTGCTTCCATAACAGATACGTTGTTCTTTGCCGCATAATCAGCAATGTCTTTAGAGAACTTAGCGCCTTCTTCACCTTTCTTTTTCTGTGCGGTGTATTCAGCAACTGCATCATTATTTATTTTGTCCATTGCTTTTTGAGAAAATTCTTTTATTTCATCTGTTTCCTCAGCAAGTTTTTCCCTTGCTGCTTCAACTTTCTTTTTTGCGTCGCTCAAGAATGTTCTTGTTTGAAGGAAAGACAATTTGTCATCTTTTGAAATCAATGCGCTACCAAGTCCAAGCATATCCGACATTGGAGTGCCTGATAAAGTGTTAAAGAAGTCAACATAAATAAGACGAGTATCACCACGAATTGTAAATGATGACTGACCTGGAGTATTGATGTTATCAGTAGGTCTTTCGATAGTATTGCCCCAAGCTGTGACGCTTGTTGTGCCTCTTTCATAAGCTGGGATTTCAATTGAGCCGATTCTTGCAGAAAGTAAACGAGACGCAAATAAGTCATCAAGTCCTGTGCCTGTTCCAAGATGAACTCCATCAAATCCTGTTGAGTCATCAACAACACGGAAGTAAACATCATACATATTTGACATTGCGTCAGGAACTGCTCTAAGGTCCCATTTACCTACGCCGCCTGTTTCTGATCCGCCTGCGCTACGAACAGCTCCATAAGAATTGTCGCCTCTATTTATAGAACCGTCACCTACGCCAACATCATCGTTAGTGTCACTATAATCTTCCTCTTCGTTTTCAACTCCACGGATTTCAGATACCAAAGCATCAATCCCAGGTAAAACATTTTCGTATGGGTTGACGCCTTCTCCAAGTTCTGAAATAGGAATGTTGAGACTGATGTTATTTATTTTTGGATTTGTGCTTCCGCCGTTTGTTCCGTTATCAGTTGAACGATAACCATCATCACTTCCGCCTGCGTTACCGCCGTTATTTGAACCTGGGTTTGTTGAACTTCCTGCGCCGTTTTCTAAAGCTGATACAACCTCTTTAATTGCCCCGTAAGTCATTTTCTTTACAAGTGCGTCCATACGAGCAGGGTCTGCAGTTCTTGCGTAAACGCCTAAGTCAGATAAATCTAAAGCAGCTGCGTCTGTTGCTACTTCACCGTTTACAATCTTTCCATAAGCTTCGCCCCATACTGCTGAAATAATTGCATCTTGAGCTTCAATGTCATAAAATGAATAACCGTCTACAGGTTCTTCTGAATACAAGTCAGTTGTTACTTTTGTGTCATAACCTGATGTTGTATGATCTAAGGCAAACTTTGAGGCATCACTTTTTATTGAAATCGAAGTTGAGCCTTCGTCTTTACTTCTTGTGCCTGCTGATTGAGTTGATTGTCCTGATGTGTCTAAAGGACGACCTGACTGCTGTGCGCCATCTAATGAACTTTCTTTTTGTTTCTTTGCGCTGCTGCCTACAGTGTCTTCAATTTTTATTCTGAAATTGTCTGCCATATCCAATTAGTCTAAAAAAGGCAGGTTTGACACCTGCCTTCTTTATGAAACAATTATTACTTAGGCTTCAGCCGCAGCTTCAGCGGCAAGGTTTGCTACTTCTTCAGTATCAACCTTCTTCATTTTTGTTTTCTTTTTGAGTTCTTCTTCCTCAGCCTCGATTTCAGCATTTGAAAGTTCCTCAGCCTTTTCTTTTGTCAATTCCTGTTCAGCAAGCTGGTCTTCATCGCCCGTGAATTCCTGACCTTCAATTTCGTGTGAAATGATGTCCTGAATTGTATCTTTGATTGCGTCCCACTGAACTGCAGGAACTTCACCGCTGTTGATTGCTTCAACGAATGAGTCCTTACCGTGATAATTCCATCCGTAAACGGTCTTCGAGTTGTAGTAACCTTTTGAACGACAGTCCACGTGTTTCAGCAATCTTGGGTCATCAGAGAACTCATACAAGAAGTCAACGAACTCGCCTGTTGAGTCAAAACCGCCTTTATAGAACAAGTCCATTTCACATTCACGGAATGGAATACCTGTCTTATTCTTATAGTTGCGGACCTGCATATGAATACCAACAATCTTTGAACCTTCAGTGAGGTTTTCAATTTTACGAACACGGTTTAATGTTGAAGCAACATACTTCAATGCATAACCACCTGTTGTAGCAATTGCGTGTGACATAGCCTGCATCTGAGCGCGTTCCTGTGAAATTACAAACATTGTTGTGTTGTAGTTTGCACAAAGAATATTGAAACGGTTACAGAATTCCTTCAAAGCTTTTGCTCCCGAACCGAAGTTTGCTTTGTTGAACTCGTCCTGCATAACTGTTCTTGTAGGTGCCATAGACTCAGAGTCGAAGATAACAACTGCGACTGTGTTTGTCTTAATCATTTCCTCAAGAGCAATTGCTCCGTCTTCAAGGTTATCAGGCTGAAGCAAAACGAATACACCTTCTGGGTCGTATTTGCCATTGTCATCAATAACTGAACGAGTATTCAAACCGTTTTCACTTGCGTGGTCAGGGTCAAAAGAACGCTCAAAGTCAAGGTAAACAACCTTTTTATGGTCAGCCAAATCAGGATGCTGTTCGGCCAAATGTTTCTGGAACTGTGCAGCAATGTAAGTACAAATTGTAGACTTACCGCCTGACTCAGGTCCCATATAACGGTGGAAACATCCAATCTTGATGCCTCCGCCATACTCGTAGTTCAAACGAGGCGAGTCAGTAATCAATTTTTTGCACAACAAGTTTTGATTTACTGGTTTAATCGCCTTTCCAATTTTCTTTTCGATTGTGCTCAATGCGGATGCAAATGCATCAGTTGCCATTTTTCCTCCAACTAATCTTTTATAATTCTGCGAGCAGGCTGTGCTGTTGTTTCACCAAGCTCTGCAGCTCTTTTATCAATAACGGGACCAAATGTTTCACAAATGAAATCGCCATTAAAATACTTGTCTTCAAGAATATCGTAAAACTGTTTCAACAACTTTGCGTATTCGTCTCTATGCTCATAAAGGTAGTCAATCTTTTCCCACATTTCTTTAGGAGAAGATACCTTAACATAGTCTGGGAACTCTTTGAAATAATTGTCAGTATCATAAGAGTTCTTGTCATAGAATGGAATGATTCCATAATATACCATTTTCCAAGGCTTCTGTGTTACGAAATTAGTGAGCCTATGGTCAAACGCAGGAACATAGGTAAACATTGTTTCCCACATCTGAGGCTGCATCTGCACAATGCCTTTTTCAATAAATGTATCAGGATGCTTTGCTTTTGCTTCATCGCCCCATTTACCATAAACTTTTTCTTCAGGATGAATGTCAAGAACCCACTTTTCAAGATATGACAAACGGTCAGTACCATCGTTCAAAGTAAGAACAAACTTTCTGTTCTTCTGATAAACATTTCCGTTTACTTCAATGTGGTCAGGATTTGAAAAGTCAATCTTTGGCATATTTGCCATAAACATTCTTTCAAGACCTGCATATTTGAAATGAAGTTTGTGTTCAACATAGTCAGCTGAATTGTATCTTGTAAGACGCTTAATTGAATACTTGTCAGATTCGATTTGCGAGAATGTCAAGATTTCGTGGTTGATGATGTCCTTGTGATTTGATGGAACATAACGAGGGTCTTCGTTAATGTTGTACCAAGGGAAGTTTTGTTTATTCAACAAATGAATCATTGGTCCACAATAATTTGCTGCCATCTGCATTGGGATTGCTTCAGTTGGTTTTGTTGCGCAAATGATACCTTCACCGCCTACAGAAACTGAAGCGTCAGGACCCTGCATAAACAAACCTAAGTCAATCTTGAGACCGATATGATCCACATATTCGTCAAGAGTACGCCAAGCTTCACAACCTTTTGTATGTGTATCGGCGCGTTTCTTTACAAGTTCTTTTCCTGCGAACTCTCTTGAAAGATAATGCAAGTCAATGATGTTTTCTGGAATGTCTACCTTTTTGAAAAATCCGCCAAAACCGCCTGCAGTATTTTTACGTTTGAAATCTGTAAAGTCAGATGCTCCGATAATGTAAAACTTATGCTGAGGATAACGTTTTGCTAATGTAAAATAAAAGATTTTCGGACTGTCGTCACCTGCGTAAATTGACCAAGACTTTTCGTCAAAATACATTGAACGACCAAACTTTCCAATTGCGATATTCATTAGTTGAAACCTCTTACAATATAATAATTTATTCCAGCAGCAACTGCTGCGTCTATTCCTGTTTTAGAATCTTCAAATACAATTGATGTGTTTGGGATTTCATCAAACATCTGCATTGTCTTGATATAACATTCAGGAGATGGCTTTGTTTCAACTACATCTTCCTGACCTACAATTACATCAAACACATCTTTGATTTTGAAGTGCTCTAGAATATTATTTATATTAACCTTTGTAGCTGCAGATACTAAAGCAACATTCCATTTGCGTTGCTTGAGGCCTTTGAGCATTTCAACTAGCTGAGTATTCAAAACGCCGTTCTTAATGTATTTCAAATAATACTCTTTCTTTTTGTTATGAATGTCCTGCATAACTTCTTCAGTCATATTTGGATCAAGCTGTCTTAAGAAGATTTTATAATTCAGGCCGTTCCAATCTTTACAATACTGTTCGTAACCTACAGAGTAACCGTGTTCAGCACAGGCTTCTTTGTAGGCAAAGTAATTGATGTTGTTTGTGTTGACGAGTGTACCGTCTAAGTCTACCATTGCTAACATTTGCTGTAAAGCTCCTTCTTTATAGAATCTATATTAACCTTAAGCCATTCTTTTGTTTCGTCATCTTTTGTATAAGGAACGATACGATACAACTTCAAAAGTAAGAACGCAAGAACAGTAGGATAAAGACCTTTTTCATTAAGGAACTTTTCAATTATATCATTAAAACTTTCAATGTTTGCTTTTTCAGCAACGGTAAGTTCCTCATAACGGTATGACCAATGACACTTTGAATCCTGAAGGATTGTTGAGAAGTCCATAAGTGGAGATTCCATAAATGAGTCCAAGAAGTCGATAAGTTGAATCTGACGACCTGAAATCAAAATGTTTTCAAGTGTAAAGTCACCGTGACAATAACCACCTGCACAAGACACAAGCTTATCAAAACATTTTGATCTGAACACATCAATATCAGCAACATATTCTTCAGGGAGTGTGTGTTCAAGGTCCCAAAGCTTTTTGTCCAACTTTTCAAATGCGTTAAGAATCAATGAAGGCTGCTTGTTTCTATAAAGAAACTCACAAAGATCTTCAGCAACCTTTTCACAAGGACTTTCCTTAATCAATTCAGCAAGTGTCTTGCCTCTTGAGCGATACATTTCAAACGAAAATGAATCTTCTTTATCTTCAACGATTTTTGTTACTGGGACTGCAAGAATATCATAATTCTTGAGTTCTGTTTTAAGAAACGATTTTTGTTTGTAACACTGCTCTTTTAATCGAGCAGCGTATTTTCCTGTTGCTGATTTTGTTACGAAGTCCTTATTCGATTCCAAGGAGCATCCTGAATTTCCTTTCATCCTGTACCTCTTCTTTTAATGTTTCGTATTCATCGGGAGTACCAAACTCATAATGAGCGGCGATGTCAACTCTTTCAACATTCGTCAAATAATTAAAAAGACCTGACATATAAAACTCTTTGCTTGTTCCGTCATTGAAATACTGAACTACACATTTAGTGAATACTTCTGCATTCTTAAAATAATAACAACCAAAAATTGCGTGGTCTGAAACAGGATTCTTTTCAACAGTTCCTGCATACTGTTTATCATTGCCGCCAATATACTTGATATAACCAAAATGAGGTTCTCTTGAATTGAACGACAAGATTGCTCCGTCTGCATCATCAGTTACTTCAACCTTTGCACACATAGCGTGGTCACAGTCCTGAAATACAATTGGACATCCGTCAGCAAAATAGGATACACCTGACAAAGCAGTGTACACAGGACCATTCAACTGATATGGCAAAACTGAAATGTTTGCGCTTGGATAATACTTTTTGATTTCTTCATCAATTTTCCAATTGGTGATATGTTCCTCAAGAACAATAAATGTAATATCTTTTACGGGAAGAGAAGCTAAAGCAGATTCAGTTGCCCAATAAAAGAAAGGCTTACCAAACAGCTCAATAAGTGGCTTTGGCTGTAAGATGCCTTTATCGCGGAATCTTGAACCTGCTCCGCCGCAAGGTATAACTAAGTGTACTTGTTTCATATTGATATATTAACCTCTTAATCGTAAACTACTGTTCCATCTTCAAAAATTGTTGGGTCAAGTCTTGAAAGGACTTCAACAGTTCTTTCATTCGTTCTAATGATTAGTGCTCTTTGTTTAGCAATTGAGATTTGTATCTGTGAACGAACAAAGTTTGCGTAATGAGGTATATCTCCGAAGTACTGAGCTTCATCAATGTCAACATAAATCGTATCAACATTTGGGTCGTGTTCTCGATATGTTATCGCAGGACCTCTTTTGCTTACAGTAACCTCGCCGTACTTATCTGACTTAATATCCTCAAGAGGTTTTGTTTCTCTGAGGATTTCATCGCCAAATAATGTTTTGATAATTTCAATGTCTTCTTTTGTTGCGCCACTTTCAAGAAGCTGACCTTCAGGATCTGAAGGAAGAGGACGAGGCGGTTCACTTTGTACCTGAGGGTCTAAATCTGTAGGTTCGCTTTCCCAGTCGTCCTTATCATCAATCATTACTTATCTCCAAAAATAAAAGGATAAACATCTTCATTGAAGATTTGCTCAGGAGTTCTGCCATTCAAAGCAATCAACTTTTTATCAAGCCAAGAGTTTTCAAATGCAATATTGAAAGCTTTGATTTCCTCAGCTTTCTTTTCAGGATCCAAAGAAAATGACAAACCATCGCCACGAGCTTTGTCTCTTGCGATAACATTTTCAACAGTGTCGGTGAAAAGAATCAACTTTGTTTCAGGATGCTCGACTTCAACATATTGCTTTTCAAAATCAAAAACGAAGTCGCCTGTGTACCCACGATATATTGGCGAATAAACTGTTTCTCCAAGATGTGCACGGTCAAAAATAATTACATTTGTATCGTCAGTCTTTTTCATCAAGTTAAACATTTCACGATAACGGAGAGCGGAAGCCTTTTCAATTTCCTTATTATCTTTTGTGAACTTAATGTTACTGTAATGAACAATATGAACTGCTTTGTTGCGTTTTTCTAATTCGTTCTCAATCAACTGAATCTGTGTGCCTTTGCCCATCGCATCTACACACCCTCGATTATAATATTCATCGAGCATACCTCTCTTGATACTTCTTTTCGTATCTATCAATAAAAACAACTTCGTTATTTTCACGAAGTTGTGAAACCTCGTCGGTACTCAGAACGTGAATATCGTCCTCGGTAACTATTTTATATATTAACTTATTTTCTTTACAATATAATTCTGCTGCAGCAAACTTACGCTTATTTGTTTCAGCATTCAAAAGACGCTTCGGCTTGATCTCATACATCACGTTGCCATTTATAAAGTCAGAATGGTATGTTCTTTCAGAACCATCATAATCAATGTATGGTATTTTTATATCTTCAGCGCTTTCATAAAAGTTGAGTACTAAAAATGAAAGTTCTAATAAACTTCTAAAATATCGTCCTTTATACCATCCGCTCCAGCCATTCCCAGAGCCTTGTGGTGATGGCTTCCCAAACATATGATTCTTTTCACCGAGTTGTCTTTCTGACATAGCCTGCTTTCTTTTATCAGCAGCTTCTTTGCCGTAAAAGTCTTCCCAAGAAACGCCTTGTCTTGATGTATTGTAGTCTTTAAGGCCTTTTGTATGTTCGTGATCACCAAACATCGGGTTATTTTCGCCTGAAAATGCTTTCGATAATTTGCTTTTTATTTCATTTGATTTTTCTTCTGAATACATTTCAGAATAAGATTTGCCTTTTTGATTTGCGGCATTAAGTTTACACCGCTCAATATTCTTTTGTCTGAGACCCATTTTATATTGAAGCTTCGTTCTGCAGCTTTTACATAAGTCTCTTTTGTATTTGTCAAAGTTTTTAGACTTGTTATAAATGTCCAAATTAACTTCCCTTCCGCATTCTTCACAATTAAAAATAATTCTTTTCATAATAATCAGTTGTTTATGGAAGGGAAGTTATGGGACATTCTAAAGTGCAGCTGCGTTCAAAATGTCGTCATCGAGCTTTTCGAAAGCTTTCTTGCGGAATTCAATTACATCCTTATACTTTTCTTTGTAAAGGTCGATTGCTTTGTTAGTTGCAGCAACCTGTGTATCATAGAATTCTTTATCAAGAGCGGCGTGCTGAGCTTCAAGGGAATCCTTTGTTGCTTTTTCATTCTTTGCTTCTTCACAGTCACAAGAATAAGTCATATTGTCAACTGGACCTTCAACCTTAGCAAGCTTGTGGCAGTGTGCACAATAAACTGATGAAGCGTGAATACCGAGAACATCGTTCTGCATTTTTGACAAAGCTTCTTTCTGTTCTTCGTTCAACTGCTGCCCCTGAATACGTTTAGCAATCTTTTTGTATTCTTCGATTGTTGCTTCCTGTTCTTCGTTAACACAAAGAACGAATGTTGATGTATCGCGCTTTGCGATAACTTTGCTCAAGATCAACTTCTGAGCTTCTGTAAGTTCTTTCTTTTCTTCTGCCATTTTATAATCCCATCAGACTTTTCTGTTCTGATTCTGCATTTTCAGGAAGTTTGAAACCTGACATATCTTTGTATCTGCCTTCAGTACAAACACAAGGAGTCCACTTTGTTTTTTCTTCAACTGTTTTAGTTACTTCGTCAAGAGCTTTCTTGCCGAGTTTTGCGTCAATCAAAATGTAGTTGTCTCTGATTGCTTTTACGCCTTTCTTTTTGTTCTGAAATGTTTCACCGCTTTCAATCGGTGCTTCGAGGACATCTCTAATAGCCTCATTTGCCGATGGTACATTCTCATACTTAAGAATTAACCAACCGAAGCCGTCGTCTTCATACATTACCATTGTATGACCTCATTTTTATAAATACAAGCAGCTACAAACTGAAGCCTTTATGCTTGCTTATTATATATTAACATTTTTCTGATACTCATTCCAACTCATCGTTCCGCCTTTACACCAGTAGATCCAGCCCATCCTGCGCCACGATTTGTCCATTTGAAACCTTCCCAGAACTCATCTTCTGTAATTTCATTTGGCTCATAAACTGTTGCGTGGTCAGTACAATAAACACGAGCAGCAATCTGTGTAATTTTGTCATCTTCATAAATACGAACATCTTCGTCAGATGCGTTTGTCAATGACAAGTGGATTTCACCCTGATAATTTGGGTCGATTTCACAGGCACCAATGTCAAGACCTTTCTTTGTTGAGACGCCTGACTTGTTTTCAACATACAAGTCCATTTCAAGACCGTATGAACAAAGTGGCATTCCAAGTTCAAGACGTGATTTGATACCTGATGGAATACAAACTCTTTTATGTGCGGGCAAGTCAATGTATTCTTTTCCTGATTCGTCAGTCTTGAAATAACAACCTGCCTTAGGATTCTTTTCTGCTTCTTTTGCACAATCTGATTTGAATGACTCATTAAACTTTGGTACAAAGAAGTCAAAACCAACATTGCCGTCTTCCCTAACAGGTGAGGCAACATCGCGAGTTTTAAGGAACTTAATCAAGTTCAACCTCCAAATAATTTCGTTTATTTTATATTAACATATAATTCCAACTGAGAACGGAACGACAGGAGAGTCTTTTGCGTTATTAAATCTGAGTTCAATTGTTACATCGTGGTCGCCTACATCAATTGATTTAAGTGTAACATCAAGTCTCTGAAAAGCTTTGAAAGAAAAACATTCTGTTATATTTTTAACGATAATATCAAATACATTATCTTCTATCATAATATCGTTAGACTTATTGATACAACAACTTAAAACATTATCGAAGATTAGCGTCTGAACTGTTGCCACATCGTTAGCAAAGTCCTCTTCTGAATGTTCGTATAATTCGCCTTTAACCATATATGTTATATTAACACAAAAGGACGGAATGAGTCCGTCCTTACGTTTTATATACTTATAAGTAAATTACTTACGAGTAAACAATTTTTTGAAAAACTTTCCAATTGCTTTGAAGATTGCGACAAACATTTCGCCTACTTCTTTAAGAAAGTTTTTTGTTGCTTCTCCAGCTTCTTTTGTTTCTTTTGAAACTTCAGCGCCGTTTTCTGCTTTTGTTTCTTTTGCTGCAGTTACAACTTTTTCTGAAACTTCAGCAACTGTTTCTTTTACTGTTTTCTTTGCCATTATAAATGTCCGTCCTTTACATAGTCAACTGCAGCGTAAACAGCTTCTTCAACAGCTTCCTCTTTGTCCATATCAGCAACATATTCCTGAATGTCGTCAATTAAGCCAAAGATGTTTGCACCTGTAATGTTGTTCTTTCTGAATCCTCTTGCATACATTGACTCATTAAGAATGCGGTCAAACAGTTGAACTTTTGACTCGCTGAATCTTGATGTGAATTCAGTAAGTTTGTTGTGGTCACTCAAAAAGTCTTCATTATCCATTCTTAAAAGAATAATCATTGCTATTGAGCCGTCTGTCTCAGAAAGATACAACTTGTGTGTTGCAGAGTCTCCACCACAAAGTCTTGGTGTCAAATCGTACATCCCACAAAAAGTCTTTACTGTTTCTATGATGCTATCAATATCATAAACGCGTCTTTGTCCTACTTCTTTTCTGAAAGCATCAAGAGCTTCTATATTGTTTGCATCTTTTTCGTAAAAATCAAAATCATAACGATACTGTGCCATATAAAATTAGTTGAAATACAGGTAAACATCTTTGTGATATGCGTGATCATATGACTTTTGCTTAACCATATTACAATATGTTACAATTCTTTTATAAGACACATCAGTTAGGACTTCATTCTTATGAAGTTCTTCAGCTTCTTTGATACAGTCATCAGCAAGGTAACGCAGAACAAAAACATCTCGTCTTATTGCGTTTTGTGTATTTGAAAAATGAATATCTTTTATGCTTCCAAGAGGCTCCCAATGACCTGGCTGAGTAAAATAACCACAATAAGCTACAAGCATTCTAAGCAACTTGATTGCCATTGTCTTATTTAGAACTTCGCTTCTTCCAACATAATATCTTCGCATTTTTCTTTTCCTTTATTGGCTTATCAATATAAAGTTCGGAAACAACTTTATCGCCCTGCTTTACGGCGCCAATCTTCGTTATCAAGTATCTTCGCCCTTTTCGGTCAATTACAAAAATTGGATTGCCGTCAGAGATAGTTCGCAATTTTGATGCTAATTCCTTATTGTCCACATTGCCCTCTCTGTTTGTTTTCTTATCTTCTTATTCAACATTTTAATAGTGTCCATCCCAACGCGCAGGTCGTGAACAATAACGCTATCAACGTGCCCGTGTAATGACTTTCTTTCAGTCATAATCTCCATAAAAAGAGCTCTTGCCAAAACATAATATTCATTTAGGCTGTTGTAAATATCATCGCCGTTTGTTTCTGTATTTAAGTTCCTTAAAGATTCTTTGATACGGCCGAACTCTTCGTGAAACGGAATAAAGTTGTTTTCTCTATTTGGGTCATCATTTGTATGTTTTTCTGTTTCGATGTGCCAAGCTGCGTGAGCGGCAATTCTGAGAAATGTTTCAATTGTCGAGAATACGCATACGAAGTCATCGAAGTTTACAACAAACTTACACATTCTTAACTTCTCTATATCCACCGTCACCAAGTGTGTATTTGAATCCGTCATCGCATTCAATTTCAATAAGTCCTCTTTTTGTATAAATCCAGTCGTTCTTGCGAATACCGATCATTCTGCAGTAACCGTTTCCTGTTGATACATAAAAGTGGTATTCTTCGCCTTTCTGCCAATCGTTGTCAAGTTTGCGAATTGAGCATCTTTCTTCAATTGCTTCTCTTGTAAAGAAGTCTTCTTCGTTGCTTGAATAAGATGCTTTATAAGCTGCAAGTTCTTTTGCGTATTTTGCTTTCCAAGCTTCCATTTTTTCTTTACAATAAAGTGAACCATCAATATCAAGAGGGATTTCAGATGGGCGTTTGCCATAAGGTTCTGCAGTGAGTTCTTCAAGAGAAGTATCGTTTGCATTTCCGTGGTTATAATTGATGTACTCAAGAATTTCACCAATATTTGTTCCGTCATACTGAATTGCATCAAATGTCTGTTTTATAACTCTTTCAAATGTCTTAACCATCGTTATCTCCTACAAGCTCTTTTCAACAGCTTCAAGAGCTTTACAAACTTCTTCGTATTCTCTGTCGAACTGACAAAAATAATATAAAACATATATCATCAAAGTTCAGTTTTTCTATAAATAAATTTATTATTCCTTCCTTATTATTATTGTTCCAATATATCTAAAAAAGTCAATAACATACTGTTATAAAGGATACTTTTGCCTGAAATTGAGACTAATTGAATTATGGGACAAATTAACACGGAGGAATTTATCAAAGGACATATTGCTCGTGTTAGAAAACATTTGAACACTTTTATTCAACTTTTGAATAAACGTGCCCAACTCCACGACCAATCTAAACTGCAAGACCCTGAGTTCAAATGGTGGAAACAAATGGACGAGGAGCCTCGCTATCCTTATGGTACTCCTGAATATCACGAAAAAGTAGCAAGATGGAAAAAAGTATTTGACAATCACTATCGCTACAACAGACACCATCCTGAACACTTTGATGACGGCATCAAAAGTATGACTCTTGTTGACCTTGTTGAAATGATGTGTGACTGGCTTGGGTACAAAGATGTTATGACAATCAGCGAAGCGATGAGAGTTTGCGACCAACAAATGGAACGCTATCAGTTTTCTGAAGAACTTCGTGAAATAATGTTTAATACATTGACAAGATACTTTTCTTTAATGGGAGGGTTCAATCCTGAATTCTCTGAGGATTCAATTGTAAATACGCCGAACGGCATTATGGAAGAGTTGTGCCCTGCGACAGCCGAAGACAGAGTCGGACATCCGCCTAGAGGCTTGCCGCCAGGGACATTTGTTGATTTGTATGCTTAACGCATAATTATTGAATCTTTTCCGCTATTCTTAACTTCATACATCAACTTATCTGCAAGCTGAACATTAGTTGAATATGGTAATGCATTATCATAAGCTGTTACACCTGCAGATATTGTACCTTCAACTTTGAAGTCAAGCCAGATTTTTGACTTAAAGTCTTTCGAAGCAGTTCTGATTTTGTCAGTCAATATTTCAGCGTCAGCGTAACCGAGAATTGTAAACTCATCACCGCCATAACGATAAACTCTTCCGAGCGGTCCGATTTCTCTAACGAGACATTCAACTAAATCTTTCAAAACTCCGTCGCCAACTTCGTGAGTATGAACAGTATTAAAGTATTTGAAATCATCAATGTCAATAAAAGCAACAGACATAAAGTCGTACTTATTAACATCAATAGTAATCTTCTCTCTATTGTAAGCGCCTGTAAGTGGGTCGTGTGTTGCTTTCTGATAGTTCTTTTCTGACTCACGAGCGAATCGTTCTGTTTCAATAATGATTGACTTGAACAAGTCAGCAATAATACTTGATACGATATAAACTGCGCTATCAATCATAATCGCAATAAAGTAACAACTGAATACAACTCCCAGGTCAGGATATGCATAACCTATAATATGACAAGCAATCTGATGAGCAAGGTAAATAGTTGAACACATTACTTCACCAAGCCAGAAAGTTCTTGTAAGAGACTTTCTACCACAAGGTATAAGAATTGCTACAGGCACAGCAAAGATGAATGCAAGGAATGATAGTCTTGTAAAAAATACAGAGTAAGTAAGACACAGAATTGAGAATAAAACAGCTACGCAAGCTTTCTTTTTATGTACGGAATGCTGTTCTTTGTAGATTTTATGTAAGCAGAAGTATTCCACAACGCCTAAAACATTTGGCGGTAAAATAATACGCCAGTCATTCCAATGACCAGCAAAAAATCCAAATCCTAAGTAGATTAAAACGGTAACAGCACAAGCAGTTGTAAGGATCCAAATTAACCCTTTCCAAAGTGCGTCAAAATAGTTGATAAGGGCCTTATTATAAATGCCCATGTTAAGTTCTTTGTTCATTATTCTAAAATCTTAGACAATTGTCCACCTCCATAATGATTGAGCTCTTTATTAAATATAATATTTAGTTGTTCTACCTAAGTCTAGGTATGTTTTCGAGCCCAGTCTCACACAATGATTTTATGTAAGCCTGCTTATCGAGTTCGTCAGCCATAGCTGCGAACATTTCTGACTCGTAGCAAAGATTATCAATACATTCATCAAAAACTGCTTTCTGCTCTTCAAAGGACATATCATCAGGTGTGCACTCATTTTGCTGACAATACATTAAGATCGGAACCTCTTGGTTTTCACTAATGTAGTCCGTTGCACTGAGTCGTTCTAATGACTTTTGATAACACAGGTCTCTCATTTGCTGATAAAACTCTGCTGAATTGTAATCTTTTACCACAAAATTATATTAACACATTTTAGAACTAATTAACAATTCAGGAGAAAATATTTTATGGTAATTGAAAAACTTTTTGAGTATTTTGAAGACTTGAAACGCTATTGCGATGATAGAAAATGGGGCAAGTTTTATAGAGAGTATCAGGACGACCATTCTGCATTTGAAGGTTACGACACATACTTCAACAATTCTTATGATGGGTATTCAGATGCTGCAGAAGATCTTCTTTGTGAGATTTGCGAATACTTTGACCTTACTTGGAATGATGTTGCTGATAAGCCTCGTTGGATTGAAGATGAAAAGCAGGACCCTAAAAAGTGGCTTGATGACACACAAAGATACCTTAGAAGCACAATTATAAGTTTTGGCGAAGAGAGCAACGAACAATGCGGCTTCTTGCTTAAAGGCTATCAAATGTTAAAATGGATTGAAGACGCTGCAAGAAAGTCTCCTGATGAATATTATGGAAAATACACAGGCTGTCAGATGCCTTATTATCTTGGTGAGTCAAAACTTAAAGAAGACGCTCCTCAGGTTTGTTTCTGTCCTGATTGTGGCGGGCCAATTTCGCCTGAAAATGTTTGTTTAGAATGCGGTGAACAATGGACTGATGAAGAACTTGTTTATGCTGATGATGACGAAGCCGTTTATGATGAAGACTTAGAAGAGTTTTATGAAGCAATAATCGACTTTGACAAAAAGAATCACGGAATGTATCGTTACGCAAAAAGAAAGCACGACGAAACAAAAGCAATTCGTAAAGTATCAAAAGAGCCTTATTGGGTTCATCCTGAAGGCGTAGCAAAAATTATTATGGAACACGGCGGTTCTGATATTGAAATTAAGGCAGGTATGGCTCACGACTTGCTTGAAGACACAGGCTGCGTTTACAGTGACTTGGTTGAAAAGTTTGGAGAAAAGGTTGCTTCAATTGTAAAAGAAGTAACAAATGATAAAGCTGAAATTGAAAAAGTAGGAAAAGAAAGATACATAAGTGAAGAACTTGTTCGTCTTTCTCCTGAAGCATTGACAGTTAAATTGGCAGATATGCTTTACAATATGAAAGATTCACCTACAGAAAAGAATTATGAAAGAATGAGAAAGAACGTTATGTTCTTGATGGTGAATCGTGAATTGACAGGAGCTCACTGTCAGTTGGTTGAGGAGATCCTCGCAGTTTAATTGCGAAGACTAATTTTATAGGAGTTTTTGATGGCTGAGGTAATGGACGTAGTAGCAGCGATTGACAAAGGCTTTGAGATGACAAGCAACAGAGCTGCAGCCGCAGGAGTCGAAGGGCAAAATAATGCACCAATGGAAATCGCGGGTGTTACTGAAATAAAAGACAATGTTAGCGAAATTATGGCTAACACAACTTCCATTGCTACAGATGTCAGCAGTGAAGGTTGGTTCTATAATACTCTTCAGCAAATTTTGGCCTTCAATGAAAGCACAGTTACAGGCAATACTGAAGCAAAATCTTTACAGGAATCAATGGCTGATTCATTGGGCGATATGCTCAACTTTACATCAGAAGGCGACAAAGATACAAAGAAAGACAAAAACAAAAAAGGTAAAGCTACAAAGGCAGCAAAGTTTGATGACTTGAAAGAATTGCCTTGGGCTATGGCAACTTTAGGTGCTGTATTGGCAAATGAATTGAAACCTAAAGAAGACGAAGGAAAAAAGAAAGGCGGCATCTCAGGATTCTTCAAAGGACTTCTTGAAGGCGTAGCAGGAATTGCAGCTTTAGGCGTTGCATTGCTTGCTTTCGCAGGTGCTTCTTTAATCTTCTCATTTGTTGATTGGGGTAAAGCTGTTATAGGTATGCTTGCATTCACGGTATTTACAATCGGAATGGTAGCAGTAGCAAAGTTACTTGGTAAAGAACAAAATAATCTTACGCAATTCGCAGAGGCATCATTGATAATGTCAGCTGCATTAGGCGTATTCGCAATATCATTATGGCTCGTTTCTGCAGTTGTATCTGCAAAACAGTTTGACCTCGGACCTATTCATATTGCTGCATTCGACATTAAGTCAGCAGCTATCGGTTTAGGTTTATTTATGGCATTTGAACTTGGTATGGTAGGACTTGCCAAACTTTTAGGAAACTCACAAGGTGACTTCCAGAAGTTTGCGATGGGTTCATTGATAATGACTGCCGCATTAGCAGCATTCGCTATATCGCTTGTTGTCGTTTCAAATGTTATGGCAGCCAAAGAGTTTAACATTCTTGGTTTACATTTTGATGCAATCGACTTAGGACAGGCGATGCTTGGCGTTGTCTTGTTCCTCGGCTTTGAAATAAGACTTGCTCTTTGTGCAAAAATTATGGGCAACTTTACAGGTGACTTCGTTAAGTTTGCAGTTGGATCATTGATAATGACCGCTGCTTTGGTTGCTTTCACAGTATCACTTGTAGTTGTTTCAGGTATCATAACAAATGGCGTTCATATCGGACCAATTGACTTACCTGCTGTAGATATTCCTGCAGCAATTGTAGGCGTAGGTTTATTTATGGGCTTCTTAATTGGTATGGCTGTTCTTGCTAATGTAGCAGGCGGTTTAATTGCGCCAATGGCATTGATGAGTTTAGTATCAATGCTTATGTCAGTATCTTTAATCTTGTTCTCATTCGCGCTTATCGCTTCAGGTATTGCTGCATTTGGTGGTGAGGCTGACTTAGGTCCACTTGGACACTTTAGTGCGCCTGAAGGCATCGGATTCAAAGCTTTAGCATCTATCCCATTGATGGCGGGATTTATGGCAGCATTCGCAGGCTTAGGTATGGTATTTATGATCCCATTCGCAGGACAAGCAATGCTCGCAGGTATTATGATGGCATCAGGCGTTTTAATGGCTATCGGTGCAACTGTTATTGTAATGGCTAAAGCTATGGCTCTCGCAGGTCTTATTACAACGGGCGGCGAGATGGAATGGGGAGGCAAAAAGTTTACAATGGTTCCTATGGACGAATCAAAAATTGATTCTTCATTTGACCCATTCTTCACTTTGATGGATAAAGTTGTTGAGATGGGTAAAAAGATCCAAGGACAAGGTGGCTTCTTCCCTTGGCAAAGAAAGAAAGGCGTTGATGTAGGCGCTATTCGTATGGTTGGCTCTGTTGCTGAAGTTGTAGCAAAAGTTGCTGAATGTATTGCAGAGTCAATGATGGTAAGAAAAAAGGTTGAAGATGCAGGCGCTGTTTGGGACGTTCACGTTATGGACGGATGTCTCGATTATGTTCTTCAAGTTGTAGAAAAACTCGGTGTCGTAGCAGACAGTATGGGCTTCTGGGCAGCAATCAAATTGCCTATCATTACGAAGTCAATGATGCCTGTTATTGACGCAATGGATAAAATCGTTGATGTTATTGAAAAAGCATTGACAATGAAAACACGTCTCCAGAAAGAGGGCGTTGTATTCCAAGGTTCAGGTATTGACCCTGAAATCTTAAACGGCATTTGTGACCCAGTTCTTCAAGTATTGCTCGGTCCTAATATGGATGGAGAAGGCGGTTTAGCAGGTGCTGCTGACAGCTTAGGCTACTGGGGCGCAAAAGCTTTGGAAAAAGTTACAGCATCAATGGTTCCTGTAGCTGAAACAATTGGCTTACTTGTTGATAATATTGAAAAGGCTGCTACATTAGGTGGAAATGGCGAAAGTGCTAAGGAACTTATTGATAGAGGCGTTCAGAATATGACCTACATTATGGTAGGTGAAGGCGAAACAGAAACATCAGGCGCTTTGTGGTGGAAGAAAGAAACACTCACAGGCGGTTTTGTTGGTTTGTTTAACACAATCGCAAAGGGCGTTGAAAAGATTGGTCCTGCTGCTGAGTCTATTAAGTCGATGAAAGACTTGGTTGAGTCTTTGGTTGCAGTATTTGAAGCAGTGCAGAAACTTTCAGGAGCTGACCCAGGAGACATCAGTAAAGTTGTAGACAACTTCGGTCGTATTCTTGGTAAGAAGTCATCTTGGACATTCCATTTTAACTGGTTTAAGTCAAAAGTTGAAAAGAACGAAGCAACAGGTTTGATGGCTGTCATTGAAGCTCTTGCTGCAATTGATAAAAAAGACCTTAAGAATGCTGCTGAAAACGCAACAAGTATGAAGACAATGATTGAAGGCGTTGCTGATATGATGAAAGCAACATCAACATTGAGCAGCGGCGAGGGCTTTGATAAACTTGCTAATGTTCCTGATTTCAAGCATTTCGCAAAGAGTATGGATGACTTCGACGATGGTATGAAATGGTTGGCTAAAGCTTACGACAGAGTTAAAGATATTCCTGACAAGTGGATCAACACAATGTCGCATTCATTTGATGAAATATCTGAAGCTTCATTGGACAACCTTGACAAGATGGCTTTATTCTCAGAAAGAGCAAGAGCTCTTGGTGATACTGCAGCAAACCTTGAAAAGATTGCTAATGCGTTCCATAAAATCAACAAAGAAAACAGAGAGAATGCTTTAGCAGGTGCAGCTGATAAACTCGGAAGACTTGCTTCTGATGTTTGGGGAAATATTACAGGAAAAGGAACTGCAGAACAAAAAGGCGAAGCAGCCGGAGAAGAAAAAGCAAAGTCAGTACCAAAAGGACAGGAACTCCAGTTCATCGCCCAAACAATCAGCAAGTGGGATGCAAGCGGCGTAAAAGTTTATGGTATCGCAACTCAGGATAAAGCAAAAGCAGTTAGAACAATTACAATATAAGAGGGATAAATGAAAGATACAAGATTTTCATCACCAAGTGCTGTATTCTCAAATAAAGGCAAACCTAGCGGCGATGTCACTATGGTTGGTTATAAAAAGAATATTCCTGAATGGAAAACTGTCGATTTTTGGATGGGTGGCGTTTCCAATGGTGGTATGGGTACCGCTTACGATGGTCGTGTAAATTGGCGAGCATTTGATAGAGGCGGAATCAAATTCAGTGAAAACGCAGTAAACGAAAATGTTCTTCTTATACCTTCAGGAAAAGACTTCAAGATAGCAGGCGGCATTTCTTATGAAGATGGCCAAGAAACACTTAGCGGTGGAGCAGGTGGAATTATGGATGCGTTGAAGGATGCGTCTGAAATTATTACAGGTGCCACTTGGATGCCTGCTTGGAAAGCAAAAACCTTTAATGGTCTTGACCCATTAAAAGTTGATGGGACTTATGAGTTTGAGTTTAAGTTCGGTAATGCAGGTTTGTATAATGCTTTTGAGGAAGTTGTAAAACCTATTATGGCTTTAACAATGTTCTTTGGTGTTGAGGTAAATAATAAAGGAGACTTTACTAATGGTATCTCATCTTCGAGCGTTGGGTTAAAGTCACCTTACCCAACAAAAGCGCAGTTCTTGGCTGCTCAAATCAAAGGCGCATTAGGTGAACTTAAAGGCTTTAAGTTCGACGACCTTACAGGTGGTTCACTTTCAGATGCAATCAATAGCGCTAATTCTACATTACAGTCAGCTATTTCAGCAGGCGCACGTGATGTTTCAACAAGCGCACTTTATAGAAACGTTTGGATGAAATGGGGAAGATTTGTTGTTGGCCCATTAGTATATAATAAAACATCATATTCATTCAATATGGATGAACTTGATTCTTACGGTTGGCCTATTAGTGGCAAGTTTACAATTGAAGGTCTTGAGTCAATGCGTGCTTCTTCAACACAGGCAATGCTTTCACCATTCATCAAGGGAGTTTAATAATGAAGTCAAGATACGATTATATGACAGAGTCACAAGTTGTTGACATTGATAACGAAAACTTTTTTGACCCATTATCAGTATCCTATAATGATGTTCAGTTTACCAAAGTACCTATTGAGGTTCAAATAAAAGACGCTGATATTACAAAGCCTTGGCTTTTTATGAAACGCAACTACGACCAAGAGGAAATGGACGATATTTTACTAAATATCAACGCTATCCCTTATGTTGGTTCATTACGCCCAGGTGATGCTTTGTATCTTGTTGATGGGTCAGACATTGAAAACTTTAATGAACAAAAATTAGGTGGCGTGGAGGACTACTAATGGGAATGAAACTTGTTCCTGAAATATATAAGCCAGAACTTGTTATAACTGCAAGTGACAACTGGCCTATCCCTAACGATGCTATTAAATCATTTGAGTTTGTTGTAGATGAAGATACAAGCTTGCCTAGATGCGTTATCCGTTTTACTGATTTAGGTAATGGACGTTTAGCAAACTTAGCGGGCTTAGGTATTGGAGCGCCTGTTTCTTTCTATATCAACGAAGGTGACGTTACTGCTCCAAAATATAAAATGGGTAAGTCAGTAAACGGGATGACCGCATATAAATTGACTCCACTTGCTGTTGCTAAAATGCATTCAGTCGGCGTAGGACAAAATGACGGACAACTTGAACTTCTTCTCGAACACCCTTGGAAAATATTCAAAGATTTTTCTGCCCACGCATACGCAGGTGAGTCTAATTCTGAAATTATTAAAAAATTGATTGAAGGCGCTGAAGGCCGCGGCTTTGACTTTGAGGACATTGACTCAGAACAGTTTTTTGACTCTGATGAAGATGGTTCAATCCCAAGATACAAATGTGCTGAAGCTGATCTTGACTTTATTACAAATAAGCTTGTTCCTTACACAACAATCAATAAACAACCTGCTAAGTTTTGGGTTGACGAAGTAAACTGTATTCATCTTGATACTTTCAAAAATATGTACCAAGCTGAAGCTAAAGCAGTTGTATTCTTTGGTACTGAAGCTGACTTAGACGATGAAGTTAAAATGATGGGACAGACTTCAGGTATGTTGGCAATGGCAAGTAAAAGAATTGTAAAAATTGGTTCAGACAATCCTGATGAATTGATTTCTGTATTAAAGCCAAATGTTTCTATTGATGATGTGTCTCATTTGTTCTCATACACAGGTCATTTACTTCCAAAGATTTCAATTGGTAAGTTGAAAAAAGGAATGTCAGATAAAGCTCATATTCCTGTTATGGTTCAACAGATGGCAGTAAGTGACGCAACAGATAGACAGATTTATCGTAATCACCCTATGAGCGACTTACAAGCAACAGCATTACAGAAGCAGGATCCTTTTAATTCGCTGTTCACAATTGAAATTGAAACTACATTCTGTGGCCACGTTGTACACACAGGCGACAATGTAAACTTATATATCGCCCCTGACAAAACATCAGTACCTCCAAAGAAAAGTTGGATGAACGGTAAATGGCACGTAAGAGGTATTCGATATACTTATGAGGACGGTTCATTAAAGAACAAGCTGATACTTATTCGTCCGTCATTCGATATAAATAAACTTACAACATCACTTATGGTCCTTGACGACTATTATGCTGTAGGTATGTCAGGACTCTAAGAGGTTAATATAACATTATGGAAAAGTATGTTTACGATGATGAACTTCATCTTTATAGAGCTACAATATTCGCAAATGTAAAAGCGGGAGACGACCGTTTACAAGTTCGTATTATGCCTTGGATGGCAGAAATCTCAGGTGAAGAAGAAGAGAACTTGCCAAAGTATCCTCCTTTTATTCGAGGACAGGTTATTCGTGGATATACTGAAGATGACCCAGGTCCTGATGGCAAACCTACTTCAGTTTGGGTTGCTGCTAACAAAGACTTTACAGTAGGATACGTTATCGGTCCTGTGAATGAGTTTAATGGCGCATTAAAAGGCGCACTTTCAACATCTTGGAACTATAAAGAAACAAAGTCAGTACTTGCCGCAGCAGGCGCAACACCTCAGGATTTCGATTATGAAGGTTGTGAAGTAAGAACAAACGCTGCACAAACATTTATTGAAATTACATCTTATAAAGCTCCTTTCAAAGTTCAGATGACAGATAAAGGAACAATGATTGTTATGAAGGAAACTGAACTTTTCCTTATGTCTCGTGCGGGTACAAAACCTGGAGATCAAGCATCATACATAAGAGTGACTCCGACAAAAATTGAATGTAAGGCAAAAGTATTTGACCTTTCAAAGTCAGACGCAGTTGTATTAGGTCACCACGGTTTGAATGCTTTGGGTACATTCTCAGATACTGCTGTTCCTTGCGAGGGAGTTAACTTAGCACCGTGCACAAAAATAAAACTGTAAAAAGAAAGAAGACAACAAAAACAAAAGCTGCTCAAATGAAAGAGGAGTTTAGACAAACTCCTGAGTGGTGGGATATGCGTCGTGAATTGATTGCTGAACAAAAGAAAGATCCTGTCACTGGGGCAAAGTTGTCTCCAAAAGCAAATTGTCATCATCTTGACCAAAGAGAAGAAAACTATAAAAGTACTGACAAAAATCGATACATAATGCTTCAGCCTCTTACCCACAAAATGATTCATTTCTTATATCGCTTGTATAAAAAACAAGGAGAACACCTATTTGATGTTCTCCGTGAAATCTTCAATAAAATGGATAAACTTTCAAACGATTAGAGAAGGCAATCATCCTTCATATTGTACTTGAAGTTTTCGCCGTCTGCAGTTGTAATGCTGAAAATACCATCAACATCATCAACAATGATACACTTTACGATGTCTTCAGGTTTAATATCCCAGTCCATCAAAATACAAAAACCTTCTTTAGCTGCCTGACACATTGAAGATTCAAGATTTTCATTCATCTTCTGTTTTCCTGAAATGATTTCAACTGATTCTCTAATTGAAACTTTTCTTTCATTGTTTGACTCATTCATTGTTTCAAAAAGAATTCCTTCAATAGCTTCGTCACAGCCATCTTCAGCGCCTCTAACTAATGACTCTTTGAAGAATTCTAAAACTTCTTCATATTCTTCAGGTGATACTTTTGAAAGCTGATCTTCAGTAAACATTTTCATTTCAGAACGAGCTCTCTGAAACGCTCTTTCGCGAATCTCATTGAGCTTATTTGTAAATAACTGTCTATCTACCATAACAATCTCCTAAGGAAGGCTCCCTTAGGAGCCGTTTTTAATTAGTTTGGATATTTTCTCCAGAATGATGCAGGTGTTGTTGAAGCCCAGTCGAACTTTGCCTGCATTGTCTTGTTGTAAATAATTCCAATATCCACACCCATATCCTTACAGAAGCTGTATGCAACTTTTGGAGAACTGTAAGCTCCCTTTGCTGTTCCAAGAGCAATGTTCTTTGTTGCTTTCTTAAGGTCTTTATTTGCTTCGAGCTTTTCAATTCTGCCTTCAGCTTTTTCAACCTGAGCCTGAATCTTGTCCTTCTTTTCTTTCAAAGATTTCAGCTTTTCTTCGAGCATTTCGCCATCATAAACCTGCTTTGCAGTTTTGATGTCCTTCGCAATTTTCTTCAACTGCTGTGTTGCTTTTTCTCTGCGTTTCTTTGAGTTTTCTTTTGCCTTCTTGATGCTTTCATCAGTTTTGTCCATCTGAGCATTGAATGTTTTAGCAACGTTTTTCTGATGGTTAAGTTTTGTTGAAACAACAAGACAAGCATTGTCATAGAGTGAACGGACTTTCCATTCAGGCATTCCCTTTGTAAGTTTGCCTTCTGCAAGGTACTGCTGTAATGTTTCAGCAAGGAGCTTTGTTCCATAAGCTGTACGGAAAAGCTTTGCTGTACAATATGGGATGCAGTCTGATAAGAACTTATTTACTGTTCCTGCTGAGGCTTTATCAAAAAGTTTGTCAGAAGGCTTCTTGCCTGCCATAAACTTATTGATACAATTTGCTACCTCATCGGGCACTTCAAAAGTGTTATTATATGGGACACTATCTTTTCCAAGAAAGTTTAATGTTAATTCGTACATTTACGCCTCCAATTGTAATTGTAATATAAAAGAAATTTCAAGAAAGTTCAATATATTTCCAAGTTAGTTTTGTTCCATCTGAGAGTTTTCCAGCGTATTTTCTTTTACCGAGAATGACTTCTCTCCAGTGTCCTGCGCCTTTAGCAAAATTACAAATGTCTCGAGATGTGTAGAAAATATCACCAGTTTCAACACACATAACAGGCTTTTCTAAAGGCTTTGCCAATGCGTCTGACACTTTCTTATTCCATTCAGATGTGTGTTCAACTTTCTTTAATGAAGCTTTTATCTTTTGTCTTGTTTCTTCTGGAACGGTTTTTCCTTTTTGTCCTTCTGACATATGTCGTCTTACTTCTTCAGAAAAAGTTCTCCCCTTATTCGCCTCGGAAATTTTTCTCTTTGTTTCCTCTGAATGAGGACCATTTGATACTCCAATATGTGCTTTAGAAATGTTTTTCTTAGCTTTATCGGTTCGTTTTACGCCTCTTAAAAAGCCTTTATGTTCATCATCCATTTTAATACCAGCATTCCAAGGCTTTTTACCATTCTTAAAACCATAATTGTTACCTTTCATAGTTTTTGAAAGAAGCTGCGCTTTTTCTATTTTCAACTTTTCATAAGTTCTTGGTCCTATTTTGTAGTCTGCGTTCGGACGAGTTATGAAAGCAAATAATGCAAAGCTCATCTCATTTGACGGATAAATCTTTGTAAGAAGTTCGTGAACAAAGAAGTGTTCTCTTGCAGTTAATAAAACAATGTTTGAACTTCTTTTAGCCCAAAGAGGGAACAAAGACTTTGGCAAAATGTGATGAGCTTCATAATAATTTCCATCCCCTTTTCTTCTATTTTGGCTTTTAGCATTCCTAATGATTTCAATATATATTTTTCTGTAGTTCATAGTAATTAGTACCATTAGGTTTAAGTCACAATGAAGATTATGATTATGGGAGCTTTTTCAACTTTATGTTTTCAACTTTTAATGTTGATGCACCCACAGTTCCATTCTCAAAAGTTTCGCACTTTTCTCCGCCTACGCGGATTCCAGTTCGAAGAATAAGCCAAGCAATTACAGCTTCCTGCTTTCCTGCCTTAACGCCTTCGTTAACCCAGTTTTCAATTTTATTCCATTCTTTTGTAAGAGCCTGTGCTTTGTCATACTTGTGAATGTCAGCGTCTTTCTTTACAGAAGAGTTGGCACCGAAGCCAATCTTTTTGTGCAAGTCAACATAACCTTCACCGATATGAATGTCGTAGTAGAAAGTTACAAAAGCATTCTTGTTTGATACAACGCCTTTCCAATTGTGTCCGTCAGGAGCTTTTGGACAGTTTGTCATATCGTCTGAAACATAATTGATTGTTACATCTTCAGGCTGAATTGCATACTTCCATCTTCCACTTAAAGGACAATCTCCGCGTCCGATATACCATCCCTCAGGTTCGAGAGTATAGCCACCGAGCTGCTGAACATTTCCGTCAAGCATTCCGAGTCCGTACTGTTGTTTGATTTTTTCGTTTTCAGCTTTCTTTGCTTCGCGAGCTTCTTTTGTATTAGCAAGCTTTTTTGCTTCCTTTTCTGCTTCGCGATCTGCTGTCATTGAAGCCATAACTGCTTCGTAGTCTTTAGGGAATTCAAGTCCCTTAAGTTCAGGGTTTGCCCATCGTTCGATTGTTGGGCGAGCATTGATTGTGTACTGTGGGAGTTTTTTGTAATCTTCTCCAAGAGCTGCCCAGTGCCATACAAGGTTTTCGAGCATATAGTTGAGAGTGATACCTTTTACTTTGTACACTCCACGATATTTGTATGGTTCAGGGAAACGTGGTCCTGGGTGAGTGAGTTCGAACTTAATCTTATCTGTCTTTTTAGCCATAGATTGCCTCCATTCGACAAAAATAATATAAACACATTTTGAAGAAAGTTCAAAAAATTTGTGAAAATTTTTCCTGACACTTTGACATTTTCTGTCAATGTGACTTTTTTAGATATATTGGAACAATAATACAATAGGAATAGGAGAATTTATTTATTGTAGAAAGTTAATATAAATAATATGATTTTGGAACTAATTGTTTGGATTACACTTGTAGGCCAAGTTTAGAGGTTAGTGGAGAAACAATGAAAACAAACAGCAAACAAAAGAAAGTAAAACTCTTTTTCCCAAAATGGGTTAAGGGTCGTGGGTTCGTTCAGAACAAAATTGACAAGTCAACAGTCTTAATAAACGGTTTACTCTTGACTTGTATAGGCTTATCTATTTCATCAGGATTCGTTGATATTGTATGTTACTCAGGTTTAAGTAAGTCATACTTTCATCTCGGAACTGTTCCTTTCGCAGCAGCAATTCTTTACACAATTATTTCCGTGTTCCTTACAACAGGTAAGTTCTGGTGCGGAATGAAAATTGGTATGTTGAAAGAGTTGAGAACAAAACTCAAAACTCAGAACAAAAACTGGTTCAGCAACATCACAAAAGCTTTGCTTCCGTGGCAAATTATTCATAAGGCTTTGATTTTGATTTCGTTATTGACTGCGATGTCAATGTCAGTAAACTCAATCGGTGCAGGTATTCGTACAATGCAGCAGAACATTGACAATATGACTAATGATGTTACAATGTTGATTGACTTGAGAGATTCAGTTGACCAAGGAACAAAAGATAAGACTTCTGCAGCTAAGGAAAACATTACAGGTAAACTTAACGCAAAGGATTCAGCAACAGCAGCCGCAGATAGATATTGGCCAAGCATTGACGAATGGCAGGGAAAGTTGAAACAATTGTATGCTCAGTATCCTGTGAATGAAGAAAGAACAAAAGCAGAACAAGATGCTCTTATTGAAAAAGAAAGAGGCCCATATAGAAAGATGGCGCCTACTTTCGTAGGTAACAACATTGACTACATTTCGTACGATGAATTGATTGCGGGATATAAAAAGATTACAAGTGAAAATGAAACTGTAGACGCAGCTTCAATATATGAAGAAGCAGTTGCTTATGATAAAGGTCGTATCGAAGAAACTCTTACCGCAATTATTGAAAAGGAATATAGAACTCCTGATGGTAAAACTATTTCATTTACAAAAGAAGATGGCTCACTTGTAAATGTAAGTACAGCAATTGCCCGACTTCAGACAGGTATTAGTGAATGGCAGAACGACACAGGCGATGTCGGTGAAAGTTCAAAAGTATTCACTTTGATGGCTATGTATATGAAAGCTGATGAAAAAGCAGGTGGAATGGGCGCAGCTGAATGGATGATTATGTTGTTTATTTTCATCACAGGCGTTATTCAGGAATTCCTTATTGCTTTATGTACTCCTGCTGCAACTATCGACCGTAAAACATTGTCTTCTGTATCAAGATACCTTGAATGGAAAGACGATGAAGAGAAAGAAAGATTCTTAATTAAAGTTTACAAAGATTATGTTGGTGATGGCGTATTCAGTCAGGAAGATTATGAAGAGAAATGTCGCAAGTGTGTTGAATTGATGGAAGAAACTGAAGACGACATTATCGCAAAATATTCAAAAAAGAATAAGCAGCCTAAGTCAGAAGTTAAAAGAACAATAAAAGAGACTGTTCCTATTGCGAAGGAACCTGAGACAATTCCTACAGGATATTCTGATTTGGTTGCCCGTAAGATTAAAGAGGTAGATGCATTATGATAACTGAAGAAGAAGTAATGGCTTCTCTTGACCGTTTCGGCGAAAAGATTGTCGCGTTGAGAGAAGAGAACGAACAACTCAAAACACAGAATGCTGAACTTGAACAAGCAAACAAATTGCTTGCAGCAGACAACATCAACGGGACAAAAGACGCTGATGAATATTACGAAAATTGGCAAGCAGCTGAAAAGAAGTACGAGGGCGCAATGCAAGTTGTACATCACGTCGTTGAGGATACTATTGAAAAGAAGTACGAGCCTCTTGTTGAAAAACTCGAAGGTGAAAACAAAGCTCTTGGTGAAAGATGTTTACAACTTCAGTCAGACAAAGGCAGACTTACTGACTTAGTTGCTGAACTTCGTGCTGATATTGAAAAACTTAAAGCATCAGCTGACGCAAAAGAAAAAGCTCTTGAAGCAGTAAACAACCGTTTGAAGTCTTTTTCTAAAGCCCCATCATCTGACCTTGACATTGACCAAATGATTACAAAAATACATACAAGTGATGTAAAAACTTCTGAGGTTGATAAAAAGCTCAAGGAAATTAAAAACGAAAGGTTTACAGTTCAGTATGAGTGGGGCCGCGCAACAGCAGAAACTGCTGAGAAGTTTGTCAACTTTGTAAAAAGACTTTGGCAAGATAAAGCAAGAGTCGGCGATTATTATATTTTGAATAAGATAGCTGATGTAAGAGAAGGCCTTGATGATAACACAATGAATACCTTCTTAAGATTCTTGCTTGATACAAATATCATTTACAAGAGAGACAATAGCGAAATTATATCTTCAAAAGAACTTGACGATGTTGTGGCAAGAATCACAAAAGTTTGTTAATATATCCATATAGAGGATATAGTATGAGCAAATTACAAATGGACAAGTCCACAAAGGACCTCCTTGAAGATATAGCAGATTATTTCGGTTGTAAGCCGGAAACTATTCGAGATGTTTGGGAAGCTACTCTTATCGTTTGGCTTCTCAAATATTCTCAGGATGAAAGAAAACTCAAGTCATTACCAATTCCATTCATTGGAACTTTAGGTCTCCGCTTTGAAGGCGAATCTATCAATAATGAAACAAATAAAATTGAGTCCAACTTTGACTCCTTTATTGGCCTTAATGACCAATTCAAAGATTTATTGAAAGAAGCCTCAAACAATGGCTCTTCAAAGATTGCGGAATTATATCAAGATAAAATTAAAAAGATTGCTTCTTTAACTGTTTAATGATGCCGTCTGCAACTAATTATCAAAAGGAATTAGATAATGGCAGACAATGATATCATAACAAATAAATTACAGAAAAAGCCTTGGAAGGTTTGGATGTCTTCAGCTCCTGAGCCTTCTGCTGTGCTTGTATCAGCAGCTGATCTTATCAACGGAACAAGATTAGGCCACAATCTTTTCATCTTGAATGAAAACGTTTATTCTGCAGGTACATTCAACGGTAACTATGAACAGTTCTACCGTTACGCAATTGACATTTCTCCAGCGGTTTTTGACAAAAGAGCAAAGACAAAGGTTGTAAACTTCAACATCGCAAATATGGTTCCTAAAGGAACCATAAACAACCTTGACCCAATCAAGTTTTATATTCAGGACAAAGACGCAGCCTTATACCCAGAGGACCTTAAAACTTCTTTCGCAGTAAACAGTACTTGGAAGAACTGGATGCGTCCTATTTCAACTCTTTCACAGAACGATACAACAACATCTTACCAGACAAATGAAATGTTTACTGTCTTGGCAAAAACAACTGACGCTGATGTTTCTTCAGATATTTATGCATCTGACACTGATGAAGTATTCAGCTCAACAATGGTTTTTGAAGACGGTAAGAAAGCATACACAAAGTTGACAATTCAGGCAACACAGAGAATTGTAAAATTGCTCTTAGGTGCAGTTTTACTCAACTCTGATGCTGCTTCAAATACAATTGGTTCGGCTGACCTTTTAACTGACTTTATTGCTAACGCATCAACTGCTAACGAAGTAAATCAGATTTTTAATAATCTCGTTAACGCAAAAGTTGATGACAAGCCACTTTTAAGTTATATTTACTTCTGGGTAAAAGCGCCATTCTGTGCTGACTATATTGACCCAGCTGACTTCAATCAGAACTTAAATCAAGACTCAAGTGTTACATTCAAAAACTTACTCTTGGCAAATAATTATAATGGCGTAAGAAACAACTTTGAACGCTATGCAATGTCAAACTCTTACGATACTCAATCGGCAACTATTGAAGAGTTCTTGGAAAAACTTTCAAGACCTTACTGCCCAGCAAACTCACCAATGAAGGACTTGCTTTCAGAGAAGTTGATGTTGTTGAGCGGCGTAGGTGGAGACACAATTCGCGATAAGGCAGCTGCTTTAATTGAAAACTCTTATGAAGAAGATTCAATTATTGGTTCAGTTCTTGTTTCGCCAATTGACAACCCAACATCAAAAACAAGACTTACTCCTTTCAACTTTTATGATCCTGAGTCAAGAGAAGACGAAGACTTCTATGCTGACTTAGGTCGTTTGCCAACTTTGATTGGACGTGATGGTAACTTGACACTTGATGGTCGTATTATGTCGCCAACAATTGACGAACTTTGGTATATCATCAAGAAGATGATTCTTGGTGTATCAAATGAAGCAACAACTAAACTTTCTGTTCCTACAGGCGACTACTACAAAAATACTGACACATCATTGTTTGAAGCAACAAAGCAATTCATTTGGGATGGCATTGACGGAACAACTGTTAAAGGCGATCCTATCGACTATTCGTTCTCAATAAATGAGGACGGTGATGTTAATGGAATTACAGTTAGCGAATGGGTTACAAATCCAGAATCATTAAGTTTGAACATTGACTTTTATATCAATGAAACTTCAAAGACAATCAACACATTCTTTGATGCACAGAATCCTGACGATGCAGGTACCCGCGGTATTTACAGAACAGGTGGAACAATTGCATTAAATGATGGACATTATATTTCAGGTCACACTGCTGTTAATCAGGAATACGGACCAAGATCAGTACCAATGTCAATGCGTGAATTGGAAGCTGCTATTTTAGGTTTGAAGTACAACATTGACAACAACTTTATCTTTGACTCAAAAACTTATGCTGTTACAGGTAAGTTTGGTAAAATTGACAAAGATGAAGATGGCGTTATTATTGCCGCAGGTTCATTGTATCAGTTGCACCGTGACTATAACGGAGATGTTGCTAATCCTAATACGGTATTCAAAATGGGTGCTGACAACACAGGAAACAACGGACGCGATGCTACATTTGGCGACTTGAACAATCAAGAAGAATTGCACAGTAACGGAACAAAGGTTTACTTGCTTGATGCAAATCATAAACGCACAACAAAAGTTAAAGTATCAGGTATGCCATTGCTTGTTGAAAATTATGGTAAATCTGTTTCTCTTGCAGCTGAACAGGGTGAATACACAGGTTCAGATGTTTATATGGCAGCTGACGGTACATTCCGTTATAAGGCTGAACATATGCGTTTGCCGATATTAAGAAGCCGTTACTAATTTTATAAAGAGGATAATAATGAAGAAAGGTCTTACTTACATAAGCGAAAGAACAGGTCAGTTAAGATACGCTGATGACGCTGGTAACGAACAGTGGGTTCAGCAAACAAGTACATACATCCCACTTGTTGAAATTAAAAGAGGACAGCCTGTATCAATCGCAACTATTGATGATTTGAAAATCGTTGCTGGCGATAACACAGCATTGTTTGAAGCTTTGAAGAACTCTTCAGATACATACATCGTTCTTACAAATCCTTCACGCCACGTTAGCACAGTTGGTCTTGCTCTTGAATATACAAAAGGCGAAGTTAAACTTGAAGGTGGCGAACTTGTTACTTCAGAAAAGATTCATATCATCGGACAGGGCCTTTATGTTGAAGATATTGATTATGTAGGACAGGCCTTTACTGAAGTTGACAACTTCGATGTTTCAAAAGAAGAATATTGGCCTGAGTTCTTCAACGATTATGAAAACTCAATCGGTAAAAAGATTTATGTTAAAGGCGAATGCGATGGTCAGTTGACTCTTGTAAAAGAAGAAGCATACCTTGCATACAATCAAGTTATCGTAGTTGGTTTTGTTTCAGACGCAAACATTAAAGAAGGCGACAACATTGTAAATCACGGTGCAATTGAAGTTCAGATGATGGGCGATGACCGTGGCGCAGTTGACGCAACAATGTTTGAAGCAATCCTTGGTGAAGATGTTTATATCGGTAAAGATGCAATCCAAATCAACGGTGAAACAAACTCACAAACAAAAGTATTTGCTTTGGGTTGTGATGATGACGAAACATTTGAGTTCTCATTCAACTTCTTCAGAAACGAAGACAAAAAACTTCCTCGCGGATTTATCGCAATTCAGAGAATTGACGGCGCAACAGCTTATGTATGCGTAAATGGTTCAATTACTGAAGACGATGTTATTGATACAGAATCATTCACAGCTCGTGATAGAGCATTCGTTCAGGTTGCTCGTTATTATGCTGCTGCTTCAGGAAATACAAATACATTCCTCGGTGAACTTGACTTTGATGGAAACAGAAAAGTAGGTCCTGCTACAAATCTTGCTGATGTTCTTTCAGCTGCTTTTGCTGCAGTATCTCGTGGTGAAACTGTTTCATTGAAAGACAAACAGACTCACAATCCAAACAAGTTGGATATGTTGAGTACACAGGAAGGCGTTTACAGATTAAGAGCAAACGATGTCGGCGGTTCTTATGAAGTTTATGTTTCAGAAAACTTGAGCGACTATGTAACAGGTTTGTATATCGCATCTCGTGGTGCAAATTACAATAAAGGTTATGCAGTTCTTGCTGATATTCGCAATAAGAACAGACAGAACATCATCGGTATTTACAACTCAGGTCATACAGGACTTATTACTCAGGGAACAAGAGCAATCTTCTTGAAACAAGGTTTGTTCACAGACAACACAAATCCTTATGAAGTTGGCGCAACATATTATCTTGGTTCTCACGGTAACATCTTCCTCGTACCTCAGGAATTCTACAACTCAATCGTTCAAATCGGTTATGCTCAGTCAGAAGACAAACTCATTGTAGACTGTTGTGATTCAAGACAGTACAACAACGGTGACTTGCCTGTAGGTTATATGAAACCTTCAATTAAGGGAGAACCTGAGTTCGGATTCTGGTTAATGGACGGCAAAACACCTCACAAGGTATCAGACGCTGAAACTTTGATTGTTCGTCTTAAGGAATTCTACGATGTTGGCGAATTACAGATTAAGTCATACAACTTCGGTACTTCAGCAGAACCTGACTATGCAGAAGGATTCATTATTCCTGAAGTAAAATATAAATCACATTACTCAGACGAAAACACAACAGGATATGTTGCTGCTCAAATCAAATGGTTGGCATCTGCTGTTTACAAAGAAATGCCAAGAACTCCATTCGTTCGCCGCACAGGTGTTATTTCAAACTTTGTGAAAGACGGCAAAGAATACAACAGAGCAGTTCTTCCTGATTTTGATATTACATCAATAATGATTTATGGTCCTGATGAAGATAGAATGCAGGTACCTGATCTTGAAACTCTCGACATTAAGTTGTTCGTTGACCTTGACAAAAATGGAAACTCAAGAAACTGGACTCAGCTTGAGCCAGGATTCCACACAACAAACAACTTCACATACTACGGATTTAAGTGGACAGTTGTTCAGACAAGAACAGTTGATGCTTCTCATCCTTACGGTGAATACGCATTAAGAGCTGTTTATTCGGGAACTGAAACTGAAGATTCAGAAGTAGTTGATACAAATGTTTTAGGCGTTTGCTATCAGGCAGATCCTTTCGCACCTCCTGTATCTTTGGCAGGTTACGATGTTAAGATTCTTGTAACAAAACACGACTATTACTCAAGACAGTTTGATGTTGAGTCTCTTTTCAAAGATTACGTAAAAGAATCAGTTGTTGATGTTTCAGGCAATCCTTGGCAGAACAACGCTGTTTCAGGACAGGCGGTTCGTAACGACATCAAATTTAGAGTTTATACAAATGACCTCGACATTTCAGATGAAAATGAAAAGGCAGGAACAGTTGACGCTTATGTAAAACATATTTACCTTACATCAGAAAAAGGTACATTTGAAAACGCACAGGATAGAAACAAATATTTTAATGACCGCTTAATTCAGTCTGACCTTCGTTTGAAGAATCCTAACGGAACAGACGTTTGGAATATTGACTATGTTGAAGGCGTTCTTGAATATTCAACAAGCGATGTAAACTCAGGCGACATCGGTCTCGAGTCAAAAATCAGCAATCACAATTACGCATTGCTTCCATACTTTATGTTCAAAAACCATAGAGACGCTTTGGTAATTGATGAAACTTACTTGACTGAAATTGGCGCAAACGATAGAACAGAATATCCTCACGGAATCAAAAACACAGGTTACACAGGTACTATCAACGCAAGACAACTCCAGGGTGCCAACCTCGGATATGGCGAATACATCTTCTCGCAGAACGCTGGTGATACAAGAACACAGGAAGACTCAGGCGTTACATCAGGTTCTTCTGACATCACTATTCCATATATTCAGAGATTCAACCATAAGTATATTACTCGTCTTGGTAATGTTATCAAACAGTACGAAGGCGTTAACTTAATCTCAACTGAAGAGAAAAATATCGGTGACGGCGTAATTACAGAAAAGACAACATTTGGTCCAACTGTTGTAAAGTCATATCGTAAAGACTTTGGCGGAATCGCAACAAAATACGATTATGAACACAACACAATTGAATTCCTTTTAGGAGATTCAGATACACAGTTCGTTGACCTTAAAGCCAACTCTGTTATCCCATCATCAATTCAGTATAAATACTTATTGCATTCATTCGCTAACAAAAATGCTGACACAACATTTATTACTAGCGCATTGTCACCAAAAGACAAACGCAATGAGTTTACAGAAAATCTTGATGAAGCATTACAGGCAATTTATGAAATGCCTCTTGCTACATTTATGTACAACCGTCAGTATGAAAGTGGCGACGAACATTACAAACGCTTCTTCGGTATGATTGTTGAACAGTTGGCAAATACTTCAGCTAAGTTTAAGGCTGATGAAGTTGACAATGAAACAACAGTTGACAACTTGAAGTATGTTTATACTGAAGCTGAACGCGAGTCAATCGCAGAATACCTCAACCTTATTATGGACGATAAGAACGCAGGTATCAATACTTCAACAGCAGTTGGTATCTTGTTGAAGGCAGCTAAAGAAACACAGGAACGTTTGCTCAACTTGGAAGTTGCTACTTATGGTAAAGATTCGCCAACTCTCCCAGGTGCTGACAATGTAAACGAAAATTATAAAGAAACTCAGAAGTCAACTATCGCAGGTCTCAACCGTTTGGTTAAGGCACTTTGTCGCGAAGTATTCCAGGATGCTGACCCAACATCAATCGATGAACTCGGCGCTTGGTCAGTAGACGGCGAAAGTTATTCACGTCTTGATATGCTCGACAAAGAAGTTAATGGCGAATCAGCAAAAGACGACGACGGAACAAGAATTGCTCTTGCTGATGTTTCATCATATCCTGATGATGCTTCTGTAACTCAGGAAGTTGAACTTACACATCACGCTGTTCCTGACGCTGACAAAGATAACGACTTCGATGATGACTCATACCTTGACACTGTAACATATACAGAAGTTGACAGTACATCTGACGCATTTGATGGTTTGAACGATGCAGTTAATCGTATCGTAGCAAAACTTAATCAGTTGACTATCGATGTTAAGGGAACTGACGAAATTAAAAACCGTCCTCTCAAACTTGACTACATTCGTCAAACATTGGAAACTATCTTAAGAGAAGTTTACGATGATGGCGCAAATGCAGCTGACATTGAAGACGGCGCATATAAGAAAACAAATGTTTCAAGAATTGACCGTATCGTTGAAGAACTTTACAACTTTGACTTGGATGTAGGTCCAACAAAAGTTCAGAAGACAAATACATACAACGGAAAAGTTCTCAAAGGAAACAAGAGCGAACTTGCCGCAGATGAAACAACATACGATACATTCGCAGCAACTTCTCCAGAAAGTCTTGCTGACCTTAAAGATACAGCTTCAATCATTGATGTAATTATTGAATTACTTACAGGCGATGAAAAAGCTTTGACAAGAACTGATGCAGTTGACTGGTCTGACCGTGCTAAGAACAGCACAGGTTACAAAGTTGCCGTTACTGACGAAGATGGAAACGGTGTTACATACAACCCATCAGCTGAAGAACATCTTGCTAACAACGAACTTTATAATAACAACAAGTCAGTTGTTGCTCGCCTTAATGATATTGAAAAAGCTTTGGAATTGATTTCTTTGAAGGTTCAGAACAAGCTCGACTTCAATGACCTTGCTACAAGAAACAACTCAACTCCATACGCAAGAGTAACATCAATTGATGACTTCTTCAACAACATTGCTTCATTGTTCAATATTACATTTGAGGCTGACGGATTCTACAACACAGAAAGAACTGCTTCAGTTAAAGCTGAAGACCTCAAGAATATTGTAAATGGCGTTGAAAACAAACAGGCAGACCTCAAGCTTTACGATATTATTTACGATGCAGTAAAACGTATCAAGAATAATGAATGGGCATTGAAATACAACGATGTTGTTCTCGGTTCTGATTATAACGATTACGAAGACACAGGTTATACAAAAGATACATATGAAACTTTAACTGAGTCTGCACCAACATATACAAAAGATTACACAGTAACTTCTGATATGAAGGCTGTTCTCAAGTTGCTTTGGGGCGGTGATATTACTGAAGATGACAGTTCAAACAAAACTCAGTATACACACTTCTTGACAGCAAATGAGTCAGGCGACAACTTCGCTAAGTCTCCATTAGGAACAAGCGGCGTATCAGTTCTTGATGAATTATACAGACATTTATACAATGTCCCAACTGTAAGATCAGCAAACGCAAAAACTGTTCTTACTGCCTCAAATGTTGACTATGACTCAATGAGCGGTTACGCAAACTTGAAGTATGACCCTGATGCACCAAGATCTACAACTGCTTCTCTCGACACAGTAAATACTTCATTACTTGGTCGTGGGCGCCGTGCTAAGTTTATTGCTCAGGCAGGAACTGATGCGCCATTAAGCAGAATTGATATTCTTGAAAATGTTGTAAAGGCACTTTACCGTTATATCGGTATGGGTTCAAATGAAGATACTCACTATTATGATGGTCAGTTCACATTCTCTGAATTGGACAACTCTGCAGTACCTTCAGAACTTTGGGGTTCATCTGATACATCAAACGATACAACAAACAACGGTGCAATCGTTTCTATCAACGGAAATGAAAATTATGATGTTCACAGCCGCTATCACGAACTTGCTGCAGTTACTGATTACAAACTTTCAGCAATTGCTTTACAGGCATACTATAACACAATTGACCTTGCTGACCTCTTGACAAACAAAGACAGCAACGGAAAGAAAGTTGCTGCTAAATATGTCAAAGCTGCAAGAGCTTCAATTACTGCTCATACACCTAAAGCAAAGGCTGAATCTGGAAAAACTACAGTAAGTGTTAACTCATATTTGGAAGCTTACGACTCATATAGCATCTTCGCATCAATTCAGAAAGCTTTGAATTTCACAGACAAACTTGATGATGAATTGATGAAACTCAGAAGAGACTTCATTGAAGATACTGACTTCGATAAAAACAACATCGGAGATATTTGGGCTGTTCTTGGCGACGACTATGCAGTTGATACAAATCCTGCTAAGGGAACTGTTTCAACACGTCTTACAACACTTGAAACTGAAGTTGGAACTGATGATAGCAAAGGAAGCTTGTTCTCAAGAGTTGCTACAAATGAAGACGATATTTCAGACTTAAGATCTGAACTTGGCGATACAGGCGCAACAGCTGAAACTGTTTACACAAGAATCAAAACTCTTGAAGATAATCAGGCTGCAGTTAAAGCTGCTATAAATAATGTTGATAATACAAGTGCTACTGTTGATAAGCAGTACGGCAAAAGTGACAATTACTTCCCAGGTGATACTGTATTCAAAACAGTTAAATCGTCTACTAACGCAAATGACGATCCTAACGACGATCTTATTGAGCCAGCAAAAAATGTTCTTGCTACAAAAGCTTCGGTTGAAGACCTTGTTAAAGACGCAGTTAAAGAACTTCAGTTGGAGATGAGAACTGCAATTCAGAACAACAGAAAGCTTGCAGCTTTGATGGCATATATGAAATGTGATGGCATCGTAGCATCAGAAAAAGGCGTTAAGTTTGAACGTTCAGGAAAAGAAATACCTGGACTTTATGATATGCAAGAAAGCAACCTTGTGTTTGGCCCAGGCGAGGGTAAAACAGGGGAAATCGGTATTGCTTCATTACCAGAAACATACTGTGGCGAATCAATGATTGAGTTAACACTTAATGATTGGGTTGACCACTTGAAGTTCAAGTGTATGGTTCCTTATGATGCAAAAATCGAAGGTTCTGCTTCATACGAAAATCAGACATTCAAATATGGCGCAGGCAATTATGCAACTTCTTTGGATGATGATACATATACAATAGTTATTCACTAATAGGAGATATAGATGGACAAGTTTAGTTTTATTAGAGGAAAGACAACAAATAAGAATGTCTTATCTTCTACAGTGACTGAAAAGTCCATCGCTGTAATGCTCAGCGATGGAACTGAAATTGAAAAGAGTCAAATTGATAATGAATTTTTCCAAAAACTTATTGTTAGCAAGTGTTCTAATCACAAAGTTGATGCTTATCAACTTACGCCTAATATGGCGTCGTTCTCAGGCAGTGATTCCAAAATAACAGGTTGTGCTAGCGTTAAAGCTACAGCTGAAGATGGCGCCACATTAAGTCAAGATGCCATCAATAAAGCAAAAGAATTGATAAATGAAAAAATTGGCAATGGGGTTGAACTCACTCACGGAACTATAAATTGGAATGGTAGCGGGGACGCTGACCCTGTAAAAACTAATATAAAGTTCACATTGGACAATGTTGAATGCAATAAGAGTGCTGTTTTTAGAATAAATGGAAACGTTAAAAAGTATGAGTTCACAGTTGCTGCTAATAAAAGTGGCGACAAACCTTTATACAGACTTCACCAAACAGATGACAATGGTAAGAATTGTAAAACAAACTCAGCTGGATTTGAATTGACTGAAGCAAATCATAAGATAAACATAGGGACTGTCGCTGAAAAGTTAACGATAAGTGCAGCTCCAACATCAACAAATAATCTCGGTTTGGCGAAGATGTATGAAGGTCATCTCTATGTAGCAAAAGTAATAACAACTCCAGGATCAACTGTCAATGCAAGTGAAGTGACGCCAAGCATACCGTATGATACTTTACACGATAGTTCAAATTTCGTATATCTTATTACAGCAACTCATCACTATGCAACGTATTATACAGCTGATGATCTTACTACTTCTACTGAGGCGACACAAAGCAATAGTGATATTACTATTATTGCTAAACTTAACGCTAAAGAAATTGGCCGCAAAACAGTACAAAAATCATTATTTTATAATGGTAATCCAACAAAAGATGAGATTATTTCTAGCCTTAACTTAACTAGTTGGACAAAAGAAAAAACTAAAGCCTATGATGAATGGAATGTAATTGGTGATAGAATATATCCTGCAAATTGCATTAAAAGAGATGACAATAAAGTTTATTATGGGTGGTACTGTCCTGAAGATACATATGAAGAGGGCGGAACTTCAAAAGTTGAAGCTAGCAATACGTCAAGTTCTCATACATATTATTCTGATGCAATAAGTAGTAGTCAAGAAGTTCAAGGAAAAATACGTTACGACAGAAGCAGTACGAAATACTACACAAGAGAAATTGGAGATGATCCTATTAGAATAAGTAAGAATGCTAATGTTGTATGTAGTGAAGAAGGCACTATAAGTAACAAAAACGACGGCAATATATCATATGTAGTTAGCGATGCAGTTACCAAATCAGTATTAACCGACTAATTACTATGAATACTTTTTACGGCGTATGGACACCTACTTCAGGTGTCTTACCTGATGTCAAAGATCTTGACTTTGCTGCATATTACATCACAGAGTCAGGATCTTTATCAGGCGACTTAACATCATATATAAAAGATAATTGGCTCATTTATATTTGTGAGTCAAGAGGAACACTTTCAGAGCGTTCTTATTGGCGTGTTACAAACGGCGTCGTTCTTTTCAATCCTGACTCACATACAAACGTCCCAGACGCAGGTTACTATACAAAGTTCCGCTTAGATAATGCAGGAAATATTGTAGCTGCTTCTGATATTGAATATGAGGACCTTCCTAAAGAAGCATTTGAAAAGTTTGAGCAAATAACAGATGAAAACTTAAACAAACTTATTGCTGCTCAACTTTCAAATATTTTCAAGAACAACACATTAAATCCAGTTCAATTAAAATATGACTCAAAGACAGGCAAGATTGGCGCTGAACTCAAACTTGATGAGGAAACAATTGGCGTTAACGAAATGGGTCAGCTCTGTGTTATTGGCGGAGTTGAAACAAGTACACCTTCTTCAGGTTCAAGTTCGGTTGACTTATCAATTTATACATCTAAACTTGACGAACTTGAGTCAAGAGTTGAAGACCTTGAAGAAACAGTTGTTCAAATCAGACCTGTTCAGGGCGACGGTATTCGCGTTTCAGTTAAGAAAGGCGGAGCTGTAATTTCAGCCAACATTGACCAAGAGTCAATTACAATCAATTCTGACGGTCAGTTGTGTGTTAACCCTGATGTTCTTTCTGAATATTTGAATGAGGGCTCAGGCGGACAATGTGCAAACCATCAACATACAGCAAGTCAAATCGAAGGCTTATCTGACCTTGTAACAACTATCATAAATAATTCTTCCATCACAAATGTTGTAAAAAACAATATAAGCAACCTTGTTGATGAAACAACTATCATCGTAAACAAAGATGGCAAGTTGGAGGCAATTGCTACCCACGTTCAAAAACATCAACACGTAATGAACGATATTACTGATCTTAATCAGGAAATCGCAAATGTGTGGGCAACAAACCAAAGACTTCACGCAGGTAACGATAATCAAGATTTCAATAAAGGCGCAATTTTAATGTCTTCATTGACAATAGGCGAAGTACTTATTGCGTTCAATGAATTATTAAAAGAACAAGCTGAAAACATTGACCTCGTTACTAAGCGTTCAGGAACTATCGAGCCTTCTGAACCTGGGCTTATTGATACAGCAACATTCACAGATGTTTCAAAGAAAATACAGGCTTACGATACTGTTACAAACGAAGTTACTCTTGTTTCAAATGGCGACACAATTATTGAAACTAAAGACATCATTTACTATGATGGTTCAATTATTCACGCATTCGTTGATGGAAAAGAAGTTGAATCTTTCAAAGCTTTTGACGACGCAAACAAAACATTTGGAATCGGTTCTTATGGTAACTTTGAAGTAACTTATTTCGGTGAAGCTTATCCTAAGTTCAAAACATTCCAAGGATATTATAAAGGCTTTTCTTTTGAATATCATATTAAAGGTTTGGAAGAAGGCGTTCACGAAGTTTACTTTACACAGGAAAACTTAAACGATGGCACAATCAAAAAGTCGGATGTCATTTTGTTCAATACTTATGAAAGTTATAAGCCTTCCGCTGTTATAACAATTTTATCACAGCCAAACTATAATCATTATGTTTCAGGTGTAAAAGCTTTCAAAGGTGAATTACCTGACATTACTTTTCAAGTTGCTGCAAGAAACTTCACAACAAGATTCTCTCCTGTACTTGAAACATATTACGAAATACTCAATGAAAAGATGCCTCTTGAAAAGGACAGCTTCTCAGGTGGTATGACTGTATTCAAACCTGAAAGTTATCATCTTGATGACTTCTATGGTCCAATTGAAATATCAGCTATCGTTCCTACTTGGGAAGGCAAATATGAAATATTCAGTGTTTCAACTGTTCATATAAATATTGACAACTCAACTGAAGAAGCATACCGTGTTGTTCAAGAAGCAGGCGAAATGATTCCTATTGACAACGGAACAGATGTGTTCTCAATTTATGACCCTAAAGAGCCTTTACTTGATAAGTATAATAATGAAATACAGGTAAAAGATCACAATGCAATTATCGCAAGTGTTGATTATTCAAAGGTTAAGTTGGGACCTAACTATTCATATAAGATTGCGCCTCAAATGATAACATTGCGTTTTGAATGTCCAAAGATGAACAACTTCTACTTTGACTTGGTTGACGACGAAGGCAAACCTTTCAAACAAAATAAAAATGGTACACTTGATGGTATTCAGATTTATGCAGGTATTGCTCCTTCAACTGTAGTAACAAGATGGGTTGACTGTAACACGCCTTACCAAGGTTATGGACATTGGGACACAGGCATTATTTTCAAAGCTCTTGACTTATTCAGATGCGGAAAAGAAAGACGATATGTTTCATTCGGTAAAGATGGCTTCCAGGACTCCGGCTATCTCTATCTCAAACTAATTACAAATAGCAAAGCATTTAACTTACAAAAGTTGGTTGCTTCAGTTGAGGAGAGCTTGAATGAGCGAAGATAAATACTTAAAACATATTGCTGAAGCTTCTTATAAAAATGTTATAAAAGGCAAGTCAAATACTGACAACAACCTTGCTTGGTATGAGGAGCCTGAAACTGTAACACCAAGAGTAGACGCAAAAGCAATATGGCTTGACGCAGAACAAATACCTGAGGATCCTGAAAAGGTATCTTTCCGCGGCGACCTTTATTATAAAACTATCAACGACTCTTCTATTGCTATCGTTGAAAGATTTACGAAAGCAATTACAACAAAGATAAATGACCGTGCTGTTTTCTATTCGTCAAAGCTTGTTGATTGTATTCACAATGAAAATTATCATTTGACAATTACAGATGCAGCAGGGGATGAGATTCCGTTCGGTCTTAAAAAGTGGACAATTGACACAGGAGTAGGCTATCTTTCATTTACAGATGGACTTCCTGAACAGTATGAGTTACCATTTTATGTTACAGGTTATCGTTATGTAGGACGCAAGTTACCTGAACATATGATTACAACAGATGGTTCACAACAGATGTTACCTGATTATGAGCCAAAGAATGACCAAGACGTCGCAACAAAAAGTTATGTTGATGAACAAATTGACGGTCTTAATGTTGATGTTGAAAGAATGCTTCCGCCTGAGCCTCCTACATTTGAAGGCAAAGACTTGACTTTCATTTGTGCTGACAAGTTTGAAGCAAAAGACATTATCACAATGGAAACTTACGAGAATGTTGTTCTTCCTAATTACGAGTGGACAATTGATGTTCCTGAGTTTTATAACCCAGGCTACGGAAGATTCGGTTTACTTGTAAATGTCGGAGCTTCTTGGCAAGAGTTTGCATATATCGAACTTGGCAAAGTTGGCAAGTCAGTTGCACAGGGTATGATCATCGAGTTTGATGGTGATGCTTATGGTAACACGCTTGCTTCAAGAGGATTCTACAATTCTATCAAGTGTAAGTTCACATCATCATTTGATGCTTTGTCAGGTATCTTCAAATCACATACTGCGCCAATGCGTTTCAAAGCAAAGTATTCATATCTCGGAAAAGAATATTATTCAAATGAGTTGGTTGTTTGTGAAGAGTTTGACCAAGATGAATACAACAACCTTGATAGAGCAGCGATGGTACTCGGTTCAAAAGATATGAAATACCGTTATGTTTCAGGTATCGTAACACCTTTAGCAGGTTCTCATATTGAATTGAGCGCAATCAAACACACTGTATTAAAGAAGTTTACAAAAGGTCATATCATTGAAAAAGTTGATTCTATGGACTTGACTTATGAACACGACCCAGAACTTCCTTATACAAAATACATACCTTCTTTGGAAATAAAAGAAAGTCTTTTGATTCCTGAAAACTACTATAATGAAATGTTGACAATTTCAGCAGAGACTTATGATATTTTCGGAAACAAAGCAGGTGATGTTTCAAATACATATAAGTTTAGAGTTGATACAATTTCCGACGAAAGCAACCGTGTTAAGTCGGGTAAAGTATATAACAAGAAAATTGAAGGTGCTTGTCTTGAATGGGATGCTTCTGAAGACCTTAGAGACAATAATGAACTTCAGTTACTTGGCGGAATATATCAGTGGCCTGAGAAAGACTTCTCTATCAACGGACAGGGCAACCTTTCAGACGGTACTTGGAATGATATATCTTGGTTAAGAACCACTCACAATTATGATGAGTGTTTGAAAATGGGAACTCGTTATGTAACATTCGTTCACGATATGTCAATCGCTAACGGCGTTTACATTTCAATTTTAGACGGCAAAAACTTATTACAAGATAAGTCAACTCACGCTTATAAAGTTGACTCAATGTATATTAAAGTTGAAGGTGAAACTGACTGGCTTGATGCGAAAGAGCCTTATGATGGTATTGGTATAAACAACGAATGGATGCAAGGCTGTTTAGCTGTTCAGGACTCAAAGGACGGCGAGATTTATTGTACTTTCGGACCAAAACCTCTTGAAGGAAAGCTCTATATTCGTATTGGAATTACATACGATTCACATATAAAGTTTAGCGGAATCACAGTTCGTGAGAACATATAACTAAATAATAAATAAGTAGTTGGGAGTAAAGAACTCCTAATCTTTACTTCTAATGAAAATAGGAGAATAAACAATGGCAGTAAATCCAGACCAGCTTTGGACTACTTTAGACAAAATTGAACAGAAGTTACTTTCAATCGTAGACGACTTCGACGCTGTTTCACAGGCTGCAGTTGCTCTTAATGGCGATGTTGCTAAAGTTCTTCCTGTTCAGTTGAACGCATCAGCAGATGCAGTACTTGAATTGGTTAATGGAGCAGGACAGAACTCTATTAAGAACTTGAAAGAATATGTTGATAATATTCCTCTTGGAGAATTGAGACAGAAATCATCTGCAGAATCAATTCGTAACGGTCAGAGAAACGCACCAACAGCAGGAGCTGCACCTACAGCTTCAACAGCTGCTTCAGTTGATTTGACACCAAGAACAGACGCTCCTCAGTCAGCAATTGCTCAGGAAGGTATTGACCTTTCAAAATACAAGAAGAACAAGATTGAAGAATCAACTCAGAAGAAGTTGAATGAAGACAACGAGTTCTCTTTCGATGCAATTATGGACGAAGCGGGAATTGATGAAGAAGGTTATGATTCAGAAATCCCAGAAGCAGATACAGACTATCTTGAAGATGATCTTGCTGACGGATTCAATGATGACTTCGAAGAGGAAGATACTTTTGACTTCGACGCTTTCGAAGCAGAAAGACTTGCTGATGGCGAAGAGCCAACTTACGAAGATGCTTTCTCATACAATGACGAAATCTTCGACGATGCTCTTTAATCCAAAGTTATAAACAACAAAGGCAACCTCATCGGTTGCCTTTTTTATTTTACTTTCCTAATTTTTTGCTGTGGAATTCAATTCCTTCAGGAGTTGAAAAACCGAGGTCTGCAGTAACTTTACAACCACAGAAGCCTGTTTCATCGTTTGCTTTTGATCCCAAGTAAGGGCACCAACGGCAAGCGTGAAAGTCTTCGCGTTTTGCCTGAGCACGAGCCCAGTTCATTGTATGAATATCATCGATGTTCTTCATATAGTAACCTTCGATAACTTCACGCATATCGTCTTCAGTATATTCGATTTCTTTTACACCGCGAAGCATATTCTGTTCAACTGATTTTGTTTCAAGATCAGGAATAAGTGGACCGAAGATAAAGCATTTAACTCTTTTTGAAGTCAAGCCAATATCCCAGCCTCTTTCGAGACCTTTCATATAAGCATAAAGTAACTGCTGATGTTTGTAGTTGTCTGCTTTGATTGATGACCCAGTTTTGTAGTCATAAATAATGATTTCGTCTGGACCTTCAAGACAAAGGTCAAGAGAGCCTGTGAAAGCTTCACCGTTGATTTCATTGTTTACTTTCAATTCCTGACCAATCTTGTAACCTTTCTGTTCATAAGGAACAACAAGTCCGTTCCAGAAAGCGAAAAACTTTTCAACAGCAGAGTCATAATTGTAATAGAATTCCTTTTCAGGATCTGTTGTGTTGACGTGAAACTTTTCGCAGTTTTCAGCAAGAATCTTTTTGAATTCTTCTTTTGTCATTCCTGTGTGATATACTTCAGCTGTGTTGTGGAAAGCGGAACCTTTATCTGCAAGCTGTGTGTTTACAGGCGCATTTGATTTCCATCCTTCAACATAATTGAGTTTGTATTTGAGCGCGCATTCAGCAAAACAACCGATACGCGATGCTGACCAAGGGTAACCTGCCATTTATGGCCTCCGTTTGATTTATTCAAAAATAATATAAAAGAGTTTTGATTAAAGTTCAAAAATTTTCTTAAAAACTTCAAAATTATTTGAGTAAGGTCCATCGTAAATTGCGTAAACAATTTTCTTGAGATTTGACCCTTCAAACTCCTGTGAAGCAACCTTCCAAGCTTTTGCTACAACCTCAGGATTGTTTCTGAAAGCGCCGCAACCGAAAGCTCCTGCGATAAGTGTTTCAACACCTTTCTTTTCTGCAACTCTGAAAATGCGTTCAGCTCTCTTCACGTGGATTTCAAACAATTCATCATCTGAAATAACTTCTTCAAGCGGCTTGTCAACATTGAACATATCAACATTCTTTTCACGAAGGTTTGGAGCAGCACAAGTAATAACTGAGATTTTCTTTGGTTCATCAAGTAAGTTGTAGTCGTCATCTTTGAAAACAACAACATCAGGAGTCCAAATAATATCGTCGTTATGAAGTGCGTTCAACTTGTCGCGGTGTGGTTTATAAAACTCATCCCAACATCTTTTGTTTGACAAAGTTGCATAAAGTGTCGAACTGCGGCAAAGACATTCTTCCTGAGCAGTTGCTCCCTTTGTAACGCCACCGCCTGGAGTTGTTGCTGAAGCAAAATTGATAGCAGCAACTTTTCCTTCATATTTACGAGCAGCGTCAAATGTCTTTGACTGAATTACTTCAACTTCAGGTGCCTTTCGAAGGTCGTCAGGTAAAACAAGTGAAATTGGTTTACCTTCAGGAATGACCTGAGTATACTGATCTGAATACGCAATGTCTTCTTTGTATTTGTTACTGTAAATTGAAACTGTGTCTTCAAATACTTTAAGGTTGTCTTCTCTACTCACTTTTCTTTTCCTTCTTTTTGCCGTAGTCAGGAGCGAGATGTTTACCTACATTTTCTGACTGAGGAGCCTTTTCAAGTTCGCCTGTGATGTCAACGCCTTTATCTTTGTAAGCAGCAACCAACATTTCAAGTGGCGAATGAGGATGTTTCATAAAGAACTGATCTTCCTTTCGAGGGAAACGAATGTCTGAAACATATCCGCAGTCCTTACCCATACAGTACATATCGTAACGGTCTTTTGAATCCGCAACATCAATGTAACTGAAAATTGGAGCGCCGCACTGACAATGTCCCATCATTACAAGGTTCTGGGAAATGTCTTTTGTTGCGTCCATAACATTATTCTTAAAAATATCTTTTCCTACTTTCTTTGCCTTTGAGCTCATTATATACCTCTATTAAAATATTAACTAATTTTTATAGGATTTTGAATATGAACGGACAATTTGACAATAAAGTTTATATGGCAAGAAAAGACTTCGACAGATGGGAAAATGCTGTTGAATCTACAGGTATTGCATATACTGTTGCTACTGACGATGGCTGCATTTGTTGTTATGTCAGCACATACGATAGCGACTTTGGCAGAAAAATGCCAAAACATATAGGTACATATTTACCTGATGAAGAAACTTTGATTTGCGACGATATAACCCTTTTCGGACATTATATTGAAAGCAACACAAACAATAAAGCCCGCTTGCGTGAAGATGACACAGCAAATCAGGAAGAAGAACAGCCTGCTGATGACCAGGGTGGAGACGGCGGAGATGCTGCTCCTGAAGAACCTGAGAATCCAGTTGCGACAGATGTTGACCCACAGGTTGACTCAGCTGAACAGGTTGAAGTAAACAACGACATTCAGAACGAAGGCGCTCCAATGAAGATGCCTTCATCAGCTCCAATTCCAAACGGCGTACCAACATCTCCTGAAGGAAACCCAATGACTTTGGCAGACGGAACTGATACACAGGTTGCTCAGGACTCATCATTACAGTTTGATGCAATCAAACCTGAAGGTGAAGCAAGCATTTCATTTGAAAGCGGTAACTTCAGTCAGATGGCTCAGATGCCTCAGCAGATAAATCAGAAGATTATGACAATTCAGAAAACAATTATGCCACTTGCTGAAGTAGCTTTAATTGAATTGTTAGGAAATAACAAAGCATTCCACGGTGAAAACTTCAACGCAGTTTTCAATATGCTTGATAACACACCAAAGTTTGAATGCTCTGCTACTTATAAGGTTGAATTATTTATTGGTACCGATATAGAACAGGCTGACATTCAGCACGATGCAAAATACATCCTTGACCGTTTACAGGCAGTGCCAAATGTTCAGTGGAATCGTTGTGAAATCAACTGTACTGACGGAACAGTTAACTTAGGCTTCATTGTCTAATATTTCGTTAACTCTGTCAAGAACAAAATCGGTTGTGAAGTATTCATCTTTAAGTACTTCATATAATTGATAACGAAGCTTTTTATATTCCTCGGGATTGTTCTCGAGGAATTTTATTTTATCCCACATCTCTTCAGGCGTTTCAACTTTTAAGAAGTCAGGAAACTCAGAATAAATGTTGGTTGAATCATACATAGTTTTGCACCAAAAAGGAATGATTCCATAATACAACATAACCCAAACTTTTTGTGTTACAAACGATGGGTACTTATTCGCAACTGAAGGAATGAATGTGTATTTACTATTCCACATCAAGTCTTCGATTTCTGAAATCTTTTTATTTTCAAAATTATCGTAAGGCAAGTTGTAACAGTCCATTGCTTTTCTTGTTACAGCGTTATCGCTCCAATCTTTACCATAAACTTTTACAGTAGGATCGAACTTGTAAATCCAATTGTGATATGCAATAGCGCGGTCTCTCATTCCGTGTAAAGTCATTATAAACAAATTGCTTCTTTCGTCGTTTCTCCAGTCGACTTTCTTTTTTCCTTTTAAGAAGTACTTTTCAAGATTAGAATATTGACAACGAATCTCGTTCATCTTCTTTTCTTTTGAGGCTTCTTTATAGCCTTTACACACAGGCATCATAATTGTTTCATTTGACTGAGAAGCAACTTTATTTGGTTCTTTTAATAAATCGTATGGGTATGTCAAAAATATTCGTGGGTCGTCAAGCAACCAGTCACATTCGATGTCCTGATGTATTGAAACATAATAAACGATTTGCGCACCATTACGACAAGACATTAAAGGTTTTCTAATTCTTGACCCATCAAGAGTATATGTCATATCCCACAAACAAGCATTTGAACAAGAAGCAGCAAGAATGATAACCTTATCAATTTTAATACCGTCGTCTTTCAAACATTCGTCAAGCATTTTATAAGACTCACCTTGGAACAATTTCCATCCGCGAGCTTTATTGTAATGTCTTACTTTTGTGTAATAGTCGATTAAGTTCTTTGGCTTTTTTGCTGAATTGAAACCTGCGAAGGCTTTGCTCATATCATTAGTTGAGGAAACATAATATGTGTTTTCAGGGTGACTGTTTGCGATGTCAATAAACAAGCGGGCAATCATATCTCCGCCGTATTCATTATAGCCGTCACCAAAGTTGGTGCCAACTCCACCTATTTTTCCTAAAATGATATTCAAAATAAAACCTCCGTATAAATAAATAATATTCTTATTCTTATTATTTATTGTTCCAATATATCTAAAAAAGTGGGCTTAAATATGCATTCCTACAAGGCCTGGGATCTTTTTGTTGATTTTCTCAGGTGTTGGAGCAAGATTATTAGGATCTTCTTTTGTAGTAAATGACAAGTTGAATGTTGTAATATTGCCCGCATTTGAATAAGTAAGAATAACGATGTCGTATGTCGAACTTGGCTGAAGTCCTTCAATTACAACTTCTTTTTGTTTACAGTCTGTGACTACAATGTTTTCCTGACCTGGGATAATAAACACAATCTTTTCAAAGAACTTATAGTCGGCAGGTTTAACTGCATATTTGATAACAGCTTTATTAGGAGTCGAAGTTGGCTCGTAATACATAAATGTATTCAAATTGACTTCAGTTGTTTCTGTGTAATAACCCTTAATAATATCGTATGTTGTATTATTCAAAAGCTCTTTTCCTAAAGATGTTACCTGTTCATTAGTATAAGCTGTTGTTTCAAAGAAGCGTCTTGCTGTTGCATTGAGTTCAGCATCTTCAGTATCAACTTCGCCTTTAACATCAATGTTGCTCCACTTTTCATCAACAAACTCCAAAACTGTTTCTTCAGTGATGTACATATTATCATCTTCTTCAGGAAGGTTTTGCCATCTGTAAGGTAATTTCACAATGCCTTCAACATTTGGAATAACTACCTGATAAGATCTTACTGTCATTTCAACTTCAATAGGAAATACTTTTTGTTCTTCGAGGAACTTAAGTTCTTCCCATTCAGGTTTTGTGTTGATGGATTCAATCGTAATGTTGATAGGAATAGCAAGTGGCTTTCCTTTCCAATTGAAAACTGAATACATCCAAACGGCGTGTTTAGGTTCCTGCTCCCAGTAAAGTAATTGCTGAGCAATACGAACATCGTCACGACGAGAAAAATAGAATGTTGCCTTATATTTTGACTTACAAGCTAACGAACGAAGTCTTTTATAAATTGACATATCGTAAATGCCGTAAATTGCCTGTGATGCGTTTTGAACAAAAGGACGGTCGTCAGCTTCCCAATCGCCTGTTTGACAATATGCGCCAAAAGGAAGGTTTAATGAGATAGGTCTGAACTTATCTTTTAATAATTCTTCTCCTGTCTTTCCTCTATCCAATGTTTCAATTCTTCTACGGAATACTGCATCAGGCATAGCATAAACAACACGAGAGTAATCTTTTTTGAAAAGAAGTTCAGCAAGGAACTTTTCAACACAACATTTTGCGGAAAGGTTGATGTCAATCCACTTTGTCTTTGTGTCCGAATAATAATTTAATTGTGTCTCTTCTATAGCCATAGGTAATTAGTTGAAAATCGTATAGTGTGACTAATTGATTGAGGAGACATACATTATATGGCTAAAAAATTATTTAATGAGCCTATGACATTGTTTCAGCAAAATGTAAATGACATTATGAAGGAAAACGCTTCAAAAGAACTTATAGAAGATCTTATTCGTTTGAATATGTTTAAGAATGCTGAAAAGGATGAAAAGCAACTCGTTTTGGTTGAATTATACAACCTTCTCGGCGCGGAAAAGTTTATGGACGTTATGGATTTATTTGGTGGCAAGACCATCAAATTCCCACATAAATCCGACTTCAAAGAAACAATTCAAATCGCTCTCTGTTATTATTACAGACAATTTAAGGACTATTCCTGGGAAGAGATTAAGGAATTGATTAAAGACGATGACCTTAGTTCAGTTAAGTTAGGCGTTCGAGTTCAGCAGCTCCAACGATTCATCAACAAATATGGCGAATTACGCTATGTGAGAGGCAAAAATGGAAGATCAGACAAATCAGACAACTAATAATGTTGTAGACAGCCCAAATGTTGATACAGAAATCAAGACACTTCAGAACCTTAATCAACTTGCACAGGCACAGCCATCTCAGGCAGTTGCTCAGGCAAAATTGAATCCTTCTCCTGTAAGAGATGTTGAAGATTCATTAGGTTCATTCACAAAACATACTTTTGAAATCATTAAAGATGAATACGATTTCCAAAAATGTATTGAAGCTGAGATTCAGGCTCGACTTCAGTTGGAAGCAAAAGATGGCGGATTCACAGCAAAGGAATTGATTGCTTTGCATACAAACAACTCAGTAAACTTGAATGACCGTATCTCAAAAGTCTTGGGACCAACTTTCAGCTTGATGACAGAAGAAGTAAAGGCAGAAATCGCAGCAAGAACTGCAGCAGAAAAACAGCAGCAGGCAGTTGTAAATATTGGCATTGGTAGTTCACCTGACCAGATGAAAGGCTTGAATGAAACAGTTGGCGGCGGAAACCGTGACGAAGCTCAGGCAATTCTTCAGGGTGCATTTATGTTCCAAAACTTCTTACAACAAATCGGCGTAAAAACACCTATGGAAGTACTTGACGCCGCGCAGCAAGGCAATCAAAACTAATTACTATATTAGGATTTTAAGATGGAAAATTATACAAGCAACTCAGAGTTTGACTTAGAAACAAGAGTTGAACTTACAAACGAAATGCCAATTGCCCGCACATATGAATATATGCATCACTCGTTGAGAAACGATACTTGGAAATGGCTTATCGGTACTGAAGATGTTACATACGATCTTCCTGTAGGCGGAAACCCTATTCATAATCAGGAAGCGCCTGAGAAAATTGTAAACGGAAAAGTAGCATCAAATTACGGTCCTTCAGTTAAGCAAGTTTGGGACCCAGTAAAAGAACAATATGTTGAGCAGGTACCTCTTTTCCACAAGAAGGAAATTACAGGTGTGCTTTCAGTTGAACACGACTTGTTCTTACACGAAATCTATCGTTATTTGAGTTGTCTTTATCCTGACCACCCAGATTGGCTTAATCTTTTAACAAGAAACGAAATCCTCGACGCATTCAACAACGCAGCAGCAATGGTTGACTACAAACCTAATAATGAATTCTTCCGTTTAGTTGCTGAGTCAATTCAGTCTGATGATCCTGATGTTGAAGAGTTTAAGTTAAATCTTAGAAACCTTAAAAGTAATGCCGCACGTCGTAAATATTACGGTTCAATGTTAGGTTACCGTATGATGGGACACGATGCGCTTGAGAATGTTTCAGTATTCCCAGTTGCCCGTGCTTTAACATTGGACGCTGTAAATTATGAAGATTGGCAAAAGAACAAAGAAAAAGGATTTGACGCAAAGTCGTACGTTATTGATACTTTCGATGAAAGATACCAAACTTTGTTTCGCCGTGTTGACTGGTTAGGTAATAACCGTGACACATCATTTACAAAAGCAAACGGTTATACTTATTCATCTTATACAATCCCAGGTTATGAAGATACACAGTTTGAGTTTGCATCGGCTGACATTGGCTATGCAACAAAGGATGCTTATCGTCTTTCATCAGACGCAGCATATTCGTTCTATGACTTGACTGCAGGTAACGAAAGCATTACAGGTTCAATTTCAGAAGTTGTAAGTTACAATACTTATGAGCCACTTCTTACAGCAACTTTGATGTATGTATCATCAGACGACAAGCTTTATGGTATTAAAACATCATTGTCTTCAAAGACAAGATTCAATACTTTATATAAGTACAAGCCTTGGCAGGATATTTTGAATGTTCTTATAGAGAACAACCTTGAAGGTTCTGTTTATGGTGAATACTTAGGTGCCAAGCCATTTGATAAAAATGGAAATATGTTAACATCAAATGTTTCTTGGTTCTCAACATTCATTCGTTCTGTTGCTTCTGTTGTAGGTGCATACGGCGGTGACGAAACATTTATGGAAGAAGTTGAATATTCTTATAACCCATTCATTAGAGATACAATTCAGCTTCCTGTTGACACAATGATTGACTGCTATCCTAATAGTGTTGAGTTTACATCAGGCGGCAACCCAATCAACAGAACTGCTGAACTTGACATTAGTCAGTCACCTATACACAAAGGCGATATTGTATCGTTAGTTCATTACAACAACTTCCCAAAACCTTTGAAAGTAGCAGGCGCAACTTGTGGGCAGATACGCTTATCACCTGGCGACCCATCAAAAGACTGCGCATCATACAACTCAATCCGTCAGTATGAGCCATTTGATGTTACAGACAACTCTCTTGTTTCAGACGACAACTTTGGTATTTTGGTAACATTAAAGAACAATGATAAAGCAATTTTATACGGTTCATTGAAAATTGAATGGGGTGTTCGTGCTGATGACAAAGCTGCGTTCTCATATCCAGAAAAAGTAACATTTAACATCAGAGCGATTCCTGAAACTAAAAATGAAAATGAGTTTACTTACATTTACGGAAGTGAAGCAAACACATTGATTGCTCAGGTAAGATCTGACATTATAGATAAAGAAAAAGAACTGGCAAAACACAGAGGACTTGTTATTCAAGATTTGAATAATGACTCAACTCGTATTGACCTTTATGATAATCTTCCTAAGGCAATTGATGAACAAGAAGAAAACGCAGACAATATTTTCAAACAAATTGAAGAATGCGACGATGTAAATGAAATTGCCACATTAAGAGAATCATACAACTTAGCTTTGAAACAGGCTGAGCTTTATAGAACAAATTACGATGAAGTAAAAGAATACATTAACGAAAGATGTTATTCAAACTTCAAACATTATACTGAATGCATTGATGAAATAAAAGATCTTAATGAAGAACTCGAAGGATACATTTCAAAGAAAGATGAAATGTTGATAAACAAAGAGCTTCTTATTGATAAAAACAGATGTTCTACAATCGTTACAGGCTGTAGAGCTGAATTGTTTACAATTGGTTCACAAGGTGAGTTTGCTGTTCTACCTTACATTCTTGATGATATGTTTGTAAATGAAATAAGCTTCGGTAACATTTCATTACAGCAGTTGGCATTCGATGAAAGTCGTTTGAGCAAAGTAACATTTGGAAACTGGATTTTTGCTGATTATGATTGTGTAACATTGAGAGACAACGAACTTTATCAGTTGTATTCAAGCATTGATGACCAGTCAAGAAAAGCAGCTTATATTCCAAACTCAAATATGAAGATTTATAATGAGGCTGAATATGAGTTGACTGCGCAGGTTTATATTGATAAGTCAGTAGGTTCTGCTTGTTATGAAATCCAATTCAATTCAGATGATGCTCGTTTGAAATATGAGTCACTTTCAGTTGGTTCAAAGGTTAGCGGCCCTGGTATTTCAAGTGACACATTCGTAACAAAATTAAACAATTATGTCGCAACTATAAACAACCCATTACCTAAGGGCGGACTTCAGACATATACATTCTTATGTCCTGTTACAACAAAGCCTGCTTCTATTTTGGATGATCCATTCAACTATAAAAAGGTAATGTACGCAAACGGTATCTATGAAAAAGAAACTTTCTTTGACCACGGTGTATACGGTACAAAAGAATGGCCTTCTGTTTCAAAAGCTGTTATGAACGGCGACTTGAATGATAAACAGATTCTTAATCCTAAAACATTCAAGACAGTTGTAAAGAAACTTTATGAAGATAAGTTGACAGATTATAAAGATCGTCTTCTTCCTTCAGTAGCAAAAAATACAAGAAACATTTTCGTTGAAGTAAATGCTGACCGTCTTATTCGTCTTGAAAACCATTTTGGTGACAAAGAAAACTTGATGAATGTTGAATGGCTCGATTACCTTACAAACGAAGATCAGATGCAGCTTGCTAAGGAATCAGTAAATGTTGGTAGCAACTTAATTATTGAAGCTGATACTTCAGGATTCGCATCTCTTATGAAAGGTGAAGAATACACAGACCCTAACTTAAAAGTTTTGTTCCAAACAAACAACTGGGCTGATGGTACTGTTCCTGCTTATGTTCAAATTGGTACAGGCGGAAAAGGAATGAAGAATTACTTCAAGCTCGTATCAAATATTATGTATCCTAACGTTTACGGCGCCACATTCTGGGATCAGGCAGTTGAGCCTTACACAGATACCGAAGGCGTTCAGCATAACGATTGGATTAAAGAAGGACCTGAAGGACAGGACGTAAGAAAAAGAGCAACATATTCAAACATTGATAATAACGGTACAGTTGATGATGACTATTCAACATACGAAAACATTGACGAGCCATTGTTTGAAATACCTCTTAATGAATACAACATCAATCTTGAAACATATTCAGGAAACAGAAAGTTCTCAACTATTGATGTTATGTTCTATGAACAGACATTCAAAAACTTGACAAAAGAATACGACTTGTCTGTAGGTATGAAACGAGCTTTGTCTGATAAGTTGCTTGATACTTCAGCTTTCATTTCATTAAGTTCAATTGACTCAACTCGAACTGCAGGTCAGGAACGCGCAAATGTTTATTATCATTATTGCGATGGCGCTGAAGAAGGTTACAATAAAGGCGACTTGTTAGTTGCTAATGATGTTGAAGAGTTTACTAAGTATGATGTTATTATTGGCGGTTGTATTGGTAACATTCCTTATTATTACAATAAGATCATTTATAAAGTTGTAAATACTGCCTTCTCATATCCTTATACTTCATTCCCAAGTTTGAATGATACAAACAAAGAAGACTTCATCAGAAGATGGCTCATCATCAAGACAATCGTTGAAAATGATACAAGCCATTCTACTTTGCTTGACTTGTACTCAACTCAGTTACTTGGCTATGGCGAAACATTTAATGAAAGCTTCCCATTCGACTTTGAAGCATTGACATACAATGGACAAAACTTTAAGGATATTTTTGAAAATAAGCTTTACTTGTTTGCATATTTCCCAGGAAACTTCAATGACCCTGATATGTTCGGTTATAACAGATTCGACATTGTAGGTCTCTTCTGGGCAAACGACAAAGTAAACTTTGTAAAGATAAACAAAAACTATACATTGTGTACAACAAAGTACTCAGGAAACGTTTTGATTTCAAACAACGAGTTGAACTTGTTCTATGGTTACAACATTTACCCTATCATTACTGATGAAGGCGTTCACGAGTTTGACTCAAAACCTGATGACTTCAAACAAGCAATGGCAACATCTGATATTTTCAAACTTGACTTGTCAGACTCAGTTATGAATTATACTTCTAAGGTATTTAACACAATTAAGCTTCCTCGCAATAAAATTGCCGATGGTTCTTATAGTTTTAATGTATTCTTAGACCCACATTTCATTGCTGAAGGTTATCGTTTTGATGACTACTTGAAAGACGGAAAAGATGCTGAAACAGTTCAGTACTGTATTTCACAGTCGGCAATTAGATATGACAAAGATAACGATGTATTCTTTACAAATGCATATCTTGTTGAAAACGATGAACTTGACATTTCAACTGACAATGATGCTGACTTTGTTCAACAGATGATAGCAAATCTCCTGAGTGACTAATTATTATCTCAGGAGATATCATTAAATGAATTACAAAGTAGACATTCTTGAAGTAAGCGGACACGATGAATCTTATAAAAACGCTGTGAAAAAATACGCACAGCGTTTTAATTCAACTTACACAAAACAAGAGATCTCTCAGAAAGTAGCCGAGACAATGAAGGAACTCGGCCTCAATCACTGCACAACAACAAAAGAAACAAACTCATTCACAATCAACCTTTTTCAGGATAGCAGTGACTCAACTCCTTATGTAAAGGTTTGCGCAACGCCTGTAAGTAAAACAGAAAAAGTTGTTGTAAAGTTTGCAGAACACAAGTATTTCAAAAACCTTAAACACCTTTATGGTACATATAAAACAGAATTGTCTCAGAATGAAGGTTCTTCAACAGTAACAACAGACGCTTATGTTCGCGGCGTTCTTGGAAACAATTTCCACGTTACTGACCTTTCACAGTCTGACAAGTTTGTCGGGGCTGAAGAAATCGATTTAAGATCACCTTATATGGAATCTTTGAATAATGTCTTATTTGAGTCTACTCATAAAATTGAAGGTGAAATCTACGGTATTACTGAAAACGGTAAACTTTTCGTAGCAGGTAAACGCGTTAAGCCTCATTTAAGAATGTACGATAATAAATTGATTTCTACTTTGGACGACATCACTCCTGCTTATTCATATAATGATACAATTCAGAAACTCCCAGGACTTACCTCAGATATTTACTTTGATGAACTTGACTTAGAAAACCCTAAGTTGACAAACTTCACAGTAAGAAAGCCAATGAATGATACATATTGGCCTGACAAAGAACCTGAGTTTAAGTATTTCAAAAACCTTTTAATTTTCGAAGCAAAGGTTGATTTGCATTCTCCAAGAATGGCTTTGAAACCTGATTTGGACGAAGGTGAATTCCAACTTATTACAAGCTTGCTCAACTCAGGTGATAAGATTGAGTCAGCATTGGCTTTGGACGGACAGGGAACAAGAACTCATACAATTGTTACAAACATTAAACAGAGATGTAAATACTTGGCTGCACAGGGTAACAACCTTGTTGCGATTATGGCCGACAATAAAATATGGACTGCAGAAGATGTAAACTATGATGCAGTAAATGCAGTTACAATGACAAACTCAGGAAAAGAGTTTACTGAAACTGGCGCTCAGCTTGTTGATATGTTCTACGACTCAACATTAAAATCTTGGGTTGGTTCATTCGGCTATGAAGCTGATGCAGGCGTTGACTTTTACGGTGACAACTATTATAGATTTATGGTTGCTAAGACAATGCCTGACAGCGCAAATGCAAACGGAAGAGTTGTTTACAATCAACGATTCTCAAGTAAAGAAGGTGGAGCTTTAGAGTTTGTAAATAGATCTTCAAGCAATTTACTCAAACGCGTAAAAGGCGCAAAATATGTTGAGGTAATAGATACTTACGGTGAAGCTTACGATGAATCAATGAAATCAAAAGTAAGCCCTGATGATATTGCTATTTCAAGTTATGATGAAATGCCAAAAGCAACAGCATCTGAATTAGGAATCACAGTAGGTTCGACTGTAAGATATATTAACGAAGGTCCTTATATCGTTGACCCATCAGAATATGAAAAAGATGGTTCAAAAATGTATCAGAAGATTTTCTCAGATGGCGATGTTGACCTTGTTCTTCAGCAGGACTACATTTTCGTTAAGAACAACCTTTACACAGTTGATGACAACGGAAACTATACAAGAACATTGACAAAAGCAAAACACTGGCTTGGCGCAAAAATGCCTATTACATTGGACACAACAATGTTGAAGCTTAGAGCTTTGCCTGTTGATGGCGCAACATCTTGTTACAAATATGTTCAAGAAGACCTTAAAACATTCTGTTCTTGGGCTTTAGATACAGCTATGACTGCTGAACAGGGTGACGAATATACATTCACAAACTTGTCTTTGAAAGAGACATATACTGAAGCTGAACTTAATGATTATAAAGCTGCTCTTTCAGGTTTGAATAAAGCTTATAATTCGGACAGCAATGACAAAACCCACGGTCTTTTAACATACGCACAGTTTGTTTCATTAGGCGTTAAGTTTTACAGTGGTGACGAAGAAGTTGAGTGTTCAGTTGACTCATACGGTTCTTCAGAAAAGGCAATCACAAAGGTTGTATTTAAGACAGCTTTGCCACTTGATACACAGAAAAGAATTGACTCATCAAAAAACTATGAACTTATTTGTGACCTCGATAGCGGCGTTATTGAATCTTCAATGGCATATAAAAACTTTATCAACTTTGAAGAGGCTTATCGTCAGTACTTGTTCATTGCGTTAACTGCAGTTCGTGGCGTTCGTTCATATGAAAACTTTGGCGCAAAATCAGTTGTAAAGATTCATTCATTTGGTGGAAAAATCTACTTCCGTCTTTACACAGGCGACGTTATTTTTATTGAAAAGAAAAACCTCAGAAAAGCTGAGGACATTGAAGCAGTTAGCAACTGGCGTGTTTCAATTATGCCAACAGGTACATATCTTAATGGTTGGAATGTTCAGGATCTCAAGTCATTGAGCGGATACGAAACTGTTACTTTGAAGACAGGCAAGGAACTCCCAGTAAACAATAAAGAACAAAGAATATACTTCTTCAAGACAACTTCTGAAATGTTTGCTATGTCAGACAATCTCCACATCTTTATCGGTGGTTATGCATATTCTGCAGAAACAATTTATGATGTGTATAACAATATGGGTGGCGGTGAGTTCGATAGAACACAGGAATGGTGGAAGAACAACATTGAAAGTTGGATCGGAACAAGCGACGATGAAGCACATCCTTGTGGTAAAACTCCTATCGTATTGTACTCTGATGATGGCGGTACAACATTCAAGATGTTACCTATAAAACGTTATCTCCCATCTTCAATTTATGAAGATGGAAAAGATAGACAGGTTCAACACTTCAGCATTACAAAAGATGGTAAAGTAGCAGGATATGTTCAGGAAGCGGGCGGCGCATATACAACTAATCAGGTTATTATTGACTTTGATGACTTGGTTGGAAATGTTGACCCAACAAAAACAAGATGGGCTCAGGTAGGCGTTAACCCAACTGGAGAAATCCGTTCAATTGAAGTTGATGATGGAACTATTACATACACAACAGGCGCTGTTGGTTACGGTGTCGATATTGACCTTTCTGAAATGAGAGGTTCTGACTCATTCAACATTGACTTCACTGGTAACAACGCAATTACATTACCTGAAGGCCTTATGGTTACAAGTGTTGACAATGGAAACGCAATTCGTTTCAATAAGGCAATCTCTGAAGACTCAAGTATCTCAGGAACATACCGCGTATTGTTCGCAGCATACACAAGACTTGATATTCCAAACCAAGAAAAGTATTTGTCATCAAATCCTTCAATTCTTGGCTCATATATCAATTCAAAAGGTAACCTTAAAGTTGATAGCATCAAGCAGGTTGAAACAGCTCTTACAGCAAATAGAGTTTGTATTAAAAACTTCCCTAAGGTAAGTGAAGATACAAACAAAACATATTATGAATATAAAGATCCTGTATATCAGTTGAAATATGACACAAATGGAGACCCAGTATACAATGTTGCTGGCGACCCAAGTTCAGGTCAGCAGATGGAAATGACACAGGACTATACTGTTGTGCCTCTTACAAATCAATACACAAATAACATTGTTCAGTGTGATGATACGGGTAAGGTTCTTGACATAACAATAAATGGAACATTAGGTTCAGTTGACTTTGCGTCATCATTAGGTCAGGGCCTTTCCGAAAGTCAACTTGTTGTAGCAGGAAAACCAAAAGGTTCAATTAACGACTTCTTGAACAACGCTAGCCTTATGGAAGTTGATGAAGCTTTCACAAACTCATTGAAGGCATACAACATAACTCTTGATGGTTATAATACAGATGGCTTGTTCTGTAACTTTGTTCTTGGTGATACAAACTTATTAAGTTACTGTGATAAAGCAGCAGTAGAAGATTGGAAAGACTACTCCGCATTTATTACAACACAAGAAGATGCTTGGGGATTTCCAGACAATCAATACTCAAGTGAAAGTGACCGTTACATTTACAAAACTAATGGCGGACACAATTATTTATTTGATAAGAAGTATAATGTATATGTTTTGAAATCAAGACGTTACATTGAAGGTACTTTGAATATTCCTTATGTATTCTACAACGGCGGAAACGGTACAACTGTTATACCTGACCCAATTATTGAATACTGCGAAACAGCAGGAAGAACTGATGAAATGGTTGGCGCAGGAGCTTTGGCAAACAGTATCTTCTATCATCCTATGGGATATGGTGGATTGAGAAACAACTTCTCTATGACAGAAACAACACCTTGGAAGCGTGACCCAGTTGCGTTCAAGTCGGAAGGATTCTTAAAGAACTCATTTGGCGATTATGTTTTCCTTACTGATAACACAGGTAAGAAACTTAAAGTATTTGACGCAATTCAGTTGTCAGATGGAACTGCTATCGACATTGATTATGATAGCTTCTTACACGATGGACTTAATGAAGTTAAGTTCTATAATACAACTGCTGCAGCTGCTGACTTCAAAGTTTACAAGTTGAAGAGAACTGACATTTATCAATGCCACACAACAAGTTATGTTAAGCAGGGTTCAAAAGTAGGATTAAGATTCTACAAGAACACAGACCGCATAACAAATGTTTCTTTGGCTGAAGGGTATTTGTTCAATTCAAAAGGCGAAAAATGCTATGAAGCAACTATTGAAAATGGAATGCTTGTTGTAGGAAACGCACTTGAAGCAGGCGGTTCAGAATTGACTGCTAAGTTCAAAGTTGAATACACAGTAAAAGGCAAAACATTTGATGAGGTTGTTGAGTCAAAGTTTACTCTTAACGGAAGCAATTCTGCACCTTGGATTGATGAAATTATTGATGATAACAACTCAATCTTCTATTACAAAGATAAAGGTCTTTTGTCAAAAGTTACAGGCGACTCGACAACTATTGATGAAGAATATAAACTCAAACTTACAGACGCTGATGGTAGTTTGTCTATAACAAACGATGACATCGTATGTTCAAACTGCACTGCTTCAATTGACTCAAACGATGTTGTGACAATCAATGTTGCTGCAGGTTTTGAAAAGTCAGAAACATATATTTCAATAAACGGCTTCATAGTTTGGTCTGCTCCTATTATTGAAATTACTGATGAAATCGTTAAGCGTAATTCAACATACTACCTTGGCGATAACGAGCTTGACTCATCAATTGTAAATCCTATTGAGTCAGAAGTTATCACAGGTGACTTTGATAAAGTTCTTTATTTAGGATATCATTCAACAAAAGATGTTCCTGCTGGAGTTCTTATTGAAGGTCTTTGGGGTTACTCTGTTTCAAGAATACCTGAATACAGCAACTTCCAAAACCTCCTTTATAGCAAGGGAACAATTATTGAAAAAGGAATCAGCTTTAATGAAAGCCAGTTGACTCAACTCAGAATATCTGAAATTGCTTCAGATAATTCTGAAATTAAGTTTAACGCTCCATTTAAGTTTACTGATAAGTATAACGACGGAAATGAACATTACTTTAGATTTAAGATCTTGACAATTCTTGAGCAGGACCTTGCTCCAAAGGTAATGAACAATCCTGACTATTATTATGAGTTGACAAAAGAACAGATGAAACAGTTTGCGCCAAACCGTGTTTGGTACAACCCAAAAGGTTCTCCTGTTCCTCCTATCAAAGTTGGCTCAAAGATCTTCAATGCTGAAAACAATTATGCGTACTACGGTAACGACTATAAAAACGCAAACGGCATTAAGATTTATATTTGTGATGAAGAAGGCCACTTCGTAAATTACGATGAGAACGGAATCGATTATCGTCTTGATGATAACAACGATGGTAACTGTTCAAAGAATGTTTACATTGGTGTTGATAACAGATACGTTTCACCTGAGCCAATTAACCCAACTTGTCAGGACTGGTATTACGAAAACATTTATACACCAAACAATGAGGTTAACCCATTATGGCAGGTTATTCGTATTGCGCCAAAAATTGAAAACAAGAAGTGGGTTCAGCACGTTGAACTTTGTAGATATAAGAAGAACGGCGCAACACAAACTTTGACTCCTGATGTTGATAGTCCTTATGTTACTATCAATGAATTAAGTCAGATTATTGCTGAAAATGGCGCACTTCAGGTTGAGAACAACTTTGATGTATTTGACCCTGAAACAGGTAAGATTTCATTGTTGCTTTCTGAAGGTTCATCTGAATATAAACGAGACGAAGGCGATGAAGACATTACAATGTACGGCCTTAACTTTAATGTTAAGAAGCTTCGTGATATGTATAATGAAAACGACTTTGACATTGCTTCAACATTACAGGCTTCATACACTGTAAATACATTGAGAGACTTTACAACTCCAATTCAGGGCGATAGCGCAATTGCTAAGATAACCGAACTTGGTATTTTCGATAAGAACCACAAACTTATTGCTTATGCACAGTTCCCTCCAATTGAATATCGTACCGACAGTCAACACGCATCATTTACTTGTGTAATTTATCACGGTAATATGACTAATGACTAATTGATATGATATTGGATGTTATATGTGGATTTGATGCGGCTTACGATGAAGTAAGTCGCTCAATCGACTTCAGTCTTGATTATACATATTGTGAAAATCTTATTAAACTGAAAGCAATATTAAATCCTTTTTTGTATAACGCATTACTCGACTGTTATACAAAAGGGGACAGCGGCGTATACTCATCATTGATTGTTGATAAAAACCTGCTTGACTTTTTTAAGACAAAACATACAAAAGCTGAGTTTATTACATTCATCGGAAACTTAAATAAATATTTACAGGACTAAATACCATTGGAGGATTTAATGGAAGTATCAGAAAAGAAAACTCTTGACGAAGCTGCTAAAGAGATTCGTGAAGAACGTCAGGTCCCAGCGGGATATATGACTATGGAACTTTCAACAAAAGGAAAGTTTGGCGCTCCTGCCAAATTTCATATTCGTAACTTTTTGACAGAAGACTTGGTAACTTTGGCAATTGAAGACGAAGACAAAGTTCAGCTTGCAGTAGCAAATATGTTACAGGATCTCATCTTCGAACCTAAAGAAGAAGTTGACATTATGAAATTCCACGAGAAGGAAGTTGTAGAAACAATTCTCCGTCTCTATAAGCGTTATTATCAAACAACATTAAAAGGTCTTCCTTGGGAACTTACTGAAGAAGACAAAGAATTGATTGCACTCGAAGAAGGTGGTAAAGATACTGACAACTATCGTCGTCGTATTGAAGCTGTCAAACGCGGTGAAGAAAAAAGATTCTTTGACATTGACCTTAAACAGGTTGACTTCTACCCAGTACCTGATACCATTACAAAGGTTGCTCGTATTACACAGAAGGATCCTGAAACAGGTGAGCCATTCGTTGTTGAATACACATTCCCACGTTATGGTGACGCAATGATGTTGCAGAAGTTCTTGAAGGAAATTCCTGAGTTTAAGGAAGGCGAAAAGAAGTTTGCTTCAATCACAGAAAATGTAAAGTTCAGACAGAAGATGGAGCAGCGTTGGGCTGATGGTGAAAACATTCCGCTTGAAAGAATTCCAAAGTTTACACCACAGGATATGGAAAAGTTCCAAGAATTCCAGAAAAAGAAGGCAAAATTCGCAACACGCGCGGTTAAAGCTCTTCACTTGAAATCAATTGATGGACTTGAAATCGGCGACTTGCCACTTGACAAGAAACTTGAATATGCGGACGATCCTCGCTTGTCACATTCAACTTTCGAGAAAGTAAACAAAGCATATGAACAATTGAAAATAGGGCCAATTGAAGATGTAAAAGTTGTAGACCCATACACAAGGAAGGTGACAGATATTCACTATACCTTTCGATTATTTACTCTTATTCAGGCCTTACGCGATAACGAGCTTGATGGAGCTGTTATTGAGTTTGTCTAAGGAGACAAGCAACAGTTACGATGAGTTGTTGCGACAACCAATGCATATCACAATTGGTATTTACAACGCTCTTCGTAAGTACATTGAAAAAGAAAATAAGGCAAGAAAGGAAGCTGAGGAAAAAGAAAGACGAAAGCAAAGCGGTATGACGTCTCCGTCAATCCCATCTTTCAAAATGCCATCAATGCCATCCATTAGGTAACAAAAAAGGCAACCCTTGAGGTTGCCTTTATTATTTTATGAGGTTGCCACGCCTCAGATATTATTTAGTTATGTTGTAAAATCATAGGAGGTCAGCAACTTAGGAAATTGCTGACCCACAGTGGCATTGTGTTTTATCCTATATTATTTAGTTTATTATTTTTCTAGTTGAAACTGGCTTTTCGTTTTCTAAAACCAAGTCGCCTAACTCATCGAAGTCACATCTCAAATAAGTTCTGCTTGCTATAAGATCTGCCCAATGGAGCAACCATTCGTCAAACTTTCTTGGCTGTTCATTTACAAACCCAGGCATAACTCTTGATGTTGTCCATATACCCTGATGAGCGCCAATCAAACGGCCGATTGTTTCAAAACCGTGTTCATTACACCACTGTGCTCCGAGGGCAGGATGGTCGAAAGCTGTAAACTCGTGGTCTCTTCCTTCAGGATATTTCCACATATCGTGAAGAATCGCTGCAGCAATCAATTCATCTTTTTCACTTTCAACTGCAGGCGTTGCTCTGATAAGTTCAATAACATTGCGAACAACAACCTTGATGTGGCGAATAAGTCCGCCTTCACCAGAAGCAAACTTTGGATGGTACTTTCCTGTTGAAGAAGCAGGCTTGATACGATGAATAGGATCAACTTCATCAAGTGTCATCTTTACAAAGTTCTGAATGTCAATGTCATCAATCTGAGCAACCTCGTATGATAACAATTCTTTTAATGTTTTGTCCTGATAATTCATTACTGACCGCCTTCAAAGAAAGCAAACAGCGTTTCGTTCAATTCCATAAGCATATCTTCAACTGTTGATTTCTTTGCTAATCTTCTTTTTAAGTTTGCTGTTAAAACCTTTACAGGTCCTTTCGCAATAATTGCACAAGCATCAAGTCTTCCATTGATTTCAGTTCTGAAGGCTTCAACAGTATAAGCTTTATACTTTGTTCCGCCGAAGTCCTTCATAATCTGTTCAATAGTCAATGTAAGTTCATTCTTTCCCTGTGGTACTTCGTCTTTGTTCTTCATTGGCATATTGACACCTCTTAATTCCTTATTATTCGTCTTCCTGGAGTAGGGAGAGGACCTTCATCAGCAGCTGCATAAGTTGTAGGAGGCACAGGATTTCCTGCAGTAGGGGCAGGAGCTGCTGCGTACTGAGGCGTTGCTTCCATCATTCTTCTTGCGTTTTCCTGATGAGGATTGTTTCGGCAAGCGTCAATGATTTTTGTCATACCAAGGATGTAAGATGCTTTTGTTGTATAAACAGAGTTGTCTTTGTAGAAAGCAGCAAACATATCGCGAACTTTTGCGTAATTTGGATGGCGGATAAGCGGTTCAAGGTCGGCAATAGTTTTGTTCTTCTGCCAATCTGACATTGTCTTTGCGCCATCTTTCTGACTGTTTACACGAGCAAACAAGTCAACAAGTTCACATTCAAGTTTGTCATCAACTTTCTTTCCGTTTCCGTTGTATTCATTGATTGTCCCGAACAAGCGGTATGTTTCAGCATTTGCGAAAGCAAGAACTGACAAACGGATATGTCCGTCATAATCATTTACATTCACAAGTGTTTCAAACAATTCACGCGAGTTTTCTCCGTTTAACAAACGAAGTAATGTTTGATAGAAATCTTCAACATTGGCAAGACCAAAGGATTCTTTGATTCCTTCCAAGTCAAATGTTTCTGTCTCAACACACTGCTGGAGAATCATTGTTGCACGTCTTAAAGAGCCGTCACAGTTCTGTGCAATCAACTGAAGTCCGTGTGTCTTAAATTCAATTGGAGCTTCAATATTCAACTTCTTAATAATTGAATAAAGATACTTCATAATATCAATTTCACCGAAAGCAGGATATTTGAAGGTCATCAAACGAGAAGTCAAAGCTTTAATAGAAGCTTCAGCCATTTTACTGTTTGAACTTTCATCAACCATTGATGTGAAAATGTAATGAACATTTCCTCTTTTGCTTTCAAGTAATTTCAAAAGTTTTGATTTACACTGTGCAGAGAGTGCCTGCATTTCATCGAGAATTACGACTTTAGTTTTGTCTTTGAATGGAGCAGTTGCTGTGAAAGCATCAAGCTTTTCCATAATATCTTCCGACTTGTCTTTTGCGCCGTCAAGGTTGATAACATCTCTTGACCAAGTTTCTTCTACAATTGCCTTACAAGACGGACATTCGCAACAAGGTTCTCCATCTGCGTCAGGATTTGAACAAACCATCATCTGTGCAAGGATCTTTGCAGCGGTTGTCTTTCCTGTTCCGTATTTTGCTTGAAGCAACATTGCCTCAGGCCATTCATTTTTCTTTGCGGCTTTGTATGCAAAAGTTTTCAATTTGTCAAGTCCATACACATCTTTAAGTTTTGTAGGACGAAGACTTATACTCCAGTTTATTGATTTATTTGCCATTTTAACCTCTTACAATAATATTAACAGAGGGAGCCGAAGCTCCCTTATTTTTAACCGTTCAAATCTTCGAAATCAGGATGTAACATCAAACACATATCTTTGAAGCGGCGCAAGTTGTAGTCGAACTCGTGCTGTGTTTTTGCTTCGATAACTGCCTGAGCAAACTGATATGCGTGGATGTCAGCAAACTTTGGATCCTTAATAGGTTCAGTTCCGCGGCTGTAAGAATAAACATCAGGCATAAAGTAGCGGCGAACACGGTTGTAGTAATACTGAAGTGTTGTCTTGCTTTCACTGTCAAGATACTGATTGATACCGCCGTGAGCCTTTCCTGAAAGAATGCCTTCAATTGTAATACCATCGGCAAGATTGCGTTCAGCGCGTTCAAGAGCAATACCCTGACCAATCATATCGTGTGTAAACTTTTCAGATGGGTCAATCATTACATAGCCGAGATAAATCTTTCCGTCTTTGAAAATTGAAGCCATATAACCATAAGGGCGGCCACGCTTTACCTGAACGAATTCGCTACCGAAGTCATCGCTTGCTTTCTTACCGATATAACCTTTGCGGAACGTATCGACATTTGTCTGATACTTTTCTTTTACTTCAGCTGCGTATTCACGGAAATGTACGAGGCTTTTTGCTGCTTCGTAAAGCTGCTTGAATGTGTTGTCATCATAAAGTGTATTCTTTGCGCGGAGATCCTGTTCAGTTGCTCCTGCTGCGATAAGCTGTGCTGCTTTTGTAAGTGTTGTTCTAGTTTTCTTTTCCATCTTCTTCCTCTTCTTTTACAAATGATGCTTTGTTGTAACGGCGCCAAGCTTTACCCCATTCAGGTTTGTAGCCGTCAATAGGTTCGCCTTTACCAAAAGTAGACCCGACTTCGTGGTCTTTCAAAAGTTCGCGAACTTCTTTCTGTTCATCTTCGGACAAGTATGTCATTTCCAAACCGTCAACCGCTGTTTCATTTTCTCTCATAACGAAAAGGCAACGGTCAGAAACTTCTTCTCCTTTTCGATACTTAAACGGTAATTCATAAGACTTCATTCTTATCTTCCCTCATATATAAAGTTTATTGTTCAAACAACACATCACAACCGAGTGTTGTTCCAACATTGATTTCAAGTCGAGCACCTGGGCTTCTTTCCCATCCTTTCAACGCATAAATATGTGTACATTCACAGACGAGACGAATATCACGCCTCATAACCCAATTGTATAAATCGAGGCCTGACAAGTTTTCTTGTGCCTCAAGATACATCGGGTCATTTTCTAATGTAAGCGGATTTATAATTTGAGCCTCAGGATATTTATTCCTGAGGAACTCTTCAGCGTCCGCAAAATGTGTTCTCCAATTGTCAGGGTCGATTGTTATCGGCCCGCTTATATAAATTCTCATTTTAGCCTCTATTCAAATATTAACTTAAATCCTACGAGTTTGATGTCTTCTTTTTCGAGGAGAGCGATAAGAGCTTTTTCTTTATCGTCAAAGCTGTCCTCTTTGCCATTTTTGATGGCGTGAATAAGAAGATCAACGCTTTCTTCACGAATGTGTGTTGGAACTCTTTCGAACTTCATTTGAGCTTCGAGGTCATCATCCTGATTAAAACAGATTTCAACATTTTCGTTTACAAAGCCAACAACTTTTGACTTCAAGTCAATCATTTCAAGAATCTGATTGTATGACATCTTTGAAATGTTTGATGAGATTTCCTCGAACATAGGATGTGTTTTGTTTACGAAGAGCGGACTGCGTCCTGCTTCTGTAATTGATAAGCCGTTAGGTGTTGCGATGTAAAACATATTGAACTCTCCTTATCTTGACCACTGTTCTGTTGGGTACTTCTGTCCTTTAACTTTAGGACCTTCAGCTTTGTCAACTGATTCTTTCCACATCTTTTTCAAACCTGTAAGAGCGCGAGAATCATACTGCATATAGTCGGCTTTCTTTGCATCGTTTGCGAAGAAAAGACAACCGCATTCACGGAACCAGCCACAGATGTGTCCACGATAACTCATTCTGAATTCTTTCATATTTTGCTCCTTGTATCATTGATACAAAAATAATATAAAAGAAGTTTTGAGAAAGTTCAATTTAATCGTTAATTTTTTGCATATTTTTTACATCAAAATCTTTTTCGAGTTGTTTAGCAACTTCCTGGGAACAGGGTTCTGCCTGTAAATTGTAAAGAATTGATTTCTTGACGCCGTACTTTTGGAACATTTCAGTACATTTGTAATAATCGTCTTTTCTGATCTTGTAGGTCTTCCAACTGACAAAAGCTCTGAAAGCGCCAAAGAACGAAAAGAACGCAAAGAATACAAACAACACATTAAGGTACCAATGAGGTGCGGGGCGGTAGCCCCAGTGTCGAAGCATTAAGAAGTCCATTACAAAAGCACACACTGACCAAAATGTTTCAATCATCGAGTACTTATTAAACTTCAAGAACATTTTAATCTTCGATAGCTTCATTTGTGAACACTCCCGCTTCAACGTGATATGATGTAACATCTTCTGACATCTGTTTTATTGACTCACGAGTTGACTCTTTGTGAGTAATAAAAATCATTTGTTCAAAGACATTTGAATTGATTAAGCTTTGGAAAGTTTTCATACTGTTACCATCTGAAGCTGCAGCATCAATTTCATCAAGAGCAGCAAAAGTCAATCCGTATGCACGACACAACGCAACTTTGAATGAAATACCTAAAACCGACTTTTCGTAGCCCGAAGCCATTTTTGAATTGATAAGAGTTTTAGTATCTTCCATATCATTGTTTGGGTCGGTTGTATAAAAGAACTCAACGCCTCTTTTTGACTGAAGCAAGCGAATACGGAACTCAGGGAAAACATCCTGAACGAATGTGTTCATTTCATTCTCAAGTTTTGAACAAGTCTTAATGATTAAGAAGTTTGGCAACTCTTTGTCAAGTACTTTCTTAACTTCATTATAGCAGTCAATATCACGAGAGAGCGAAGCAACATCGTTTTTGATTTCCTCAATGTTCAATTCACTGTTCTTAATATCTTCATCATAATTTTCAATTTGTTTCTGTGCAGCGTCATTGAAAACTCTGACATCATCAAAAGCTTTAATCTTAGTCTTGACTGTGTTATAAGCTGTTTCAATTAAGTTCTGCTGTTGCCATATATCTTTCTTTGACTCAAGCTGTTCATCAATCGATTTCTTCTTTGCTGTAAGAGCTTCCATATCAGCCTGAGCAATTGTAATGTCACTTTCAAGTTTTTCATATTCTTCAAGTGGCATAATCTTTGACTGCAAGTTACTGTACTGCATCTTGATTGTGTCCATCTGAGTATTGTTCAAAGTAATCGAACTGTTCTGCTGAAGAACCTGATTTCTTAAGTCAGTAATTTGAGTTTTTATTAAGGAAATTGATGCGTTACAGTCATCAACTGTTTTCTTGAAAAAAACGATTGCCTCTTCATTATTTTCAGCGTCAGCTTCAATTGAAGAGTGGTCCATATTACAAGTTGACTGACCACACTCAGGACAAACACCTGAAGCAATTAAGCTCTTCTTCTTTTCGAACTCGCCTCTCTTATAAATACAAGTTGAATGGTTATTTGAAGCAGCTTGAGCAAGTTGATACATCTGTGTTTCCTGTGAACTTAATTGTTCAATCTGAACAGTCAACTCACCGACTTTCTTTGTTGCTAAATCAATCGCATCAGAGAATGCCTGGCATTTCTTTTCAAGTCCAAAGTTTTCAACTTCGTTTTTTGCTTTCTTTGCCTCAGCTTTTTTATTGTTCAATTCTCTAATCTTGAACTCAAGTGCTGAAGCTCTGCCGCCGTATTCGTGGCCTTCTTCCTGAAGCTTCAATACTTCAGACATAGCATTTTTGACTTCAGTCAGTTTTTCAAAAAGTTCATCTTCAGCATCCTGTAACTTCCAATACTCTTCAGAAGAGCAAGGAGGTTCTTTTAATACAACTGAATTACGACGAGCTTCTTTTGCTGTAAGTTCTTTTGTCAAGTATTCAATTTTTGAGTTGTCAAGCTTGATTGCTTCATTAGCTTCATCAATCTTGTCAGATATACTTTTTACCTTTTCAGCGAAGTCGAACTGAAACAACTTCTGAAGTAAGTTTGCTCTCTGCACAGGAGTCATTGTTGCGATGTCGTCCTGTCCCTGCATTGACAAAATAATGTCAGAATAAAAAGACAAGTCCAAGTCTTTAATTAAGTCAGTTACTTCTGAATTAATGTAATGTTTGTTCTCATATTCAACATCTCTTTCGAGAGGAGTACCGCCTCTTACATTCAATGTAACATTAAACACAATAGGCGCTGTATTATATTTCATTTTAAGAACAATTTTTGAATGTTCGTATCCTTTTTGAACGAACTCTTTTACGGAGTCAGCACGCTTTCTTTCAGCAAGGCATATAGCGATAGCCTCCATAACAGCAGACTTACCCTGTCCGTTATCGCCTTCAAGAATTGTAATCATTGAAGTAAGGTCAAGTTCTGCATTATCAATACACATAAAGTGTTCTAAGGTTAAGCTTTCGAGTTCCAACATAAATATATATTAACATTGTATATAAAATAATATTGTCCTTCCTATTGTATTCTATTGTTCCAATATATCTAAAAAAGTGGGCTTGTTGTTATTCTGTTAATATATTTTCTATAGGAGTTGAAATGAAAGAACCTGAAATCAAAGATTCACAACTTACTGATGGGATCAACCTTTCAAAGAAAGAGTTTACTTCAGTTGCGACTGTTGTAAAAGCCCTCGCAAAAGTTTTTGGCGAAGGTACATACGATGACTCAACAAAACTTGTAAATGAATTCAAGTCTCAGATGAGACAGACTTTTGATATTCATATTACTTTTGAGGAATTGAAGGTAAAAGAAAATGCCCCAACAAATATGAAAGTTGTTGCTTGCCGTTTCAAGAAAGATCGCCCTTTGATTTTTCTTGCGATGGAAACCGAAAATAAAAATTGGTTTATTCTCGACGAAAAGAGATTCCCAGCGTTAGAAGCTGGAAGTCCCTTTGAAGGCGTTAATATTTAATAAGTAGGAGATAAAATTGAAGAAAATTTTTAATGCATACGGAACTGTTGATACTAAAGCTTATTCAACAGCAATCGCAAAAAGAAGTCACAAGAATGATGATGACGATGATGAAGACACTGTAATGGTAAAAAGAAACCTTGCTCGTCAGGGTAACCACATTTACTTTTATGATGTTATTGACACTCAGTCACAGATGTGGCTTCAAACACAGATGACAGCAGCTTACGAGGAATACATTGTTTCAAATGCCAAAGAAGTTGCTCGTTCTCATTCTGTAATGGAAAATATTTACTTGCATATCAACAGCCCAGGCGGTTCTGTTGTTTCAGCTTTGGCAATTTACGACTTCATTAAAAACTTCCCAATGATTTGTGTTGGTGTTGTTGAAGGTATGGCTGCTTCGGGCGCCTCAATTATGCTTTGTGGTTGTGGAATGCGTCAGATGACAAAAACATCAACTGTTCTTTGTCACGAACTTCGCCACGTAGGATTTGGCTACATTCACGAGACTTGGCGCAACATTCAGGATCAGTACGAAAACGACAAGTTCTTTATGGAACGACTCAAGGAAATCTACCTTGAAGAAACAAAGATTCCATCTGAAACAATCGATGAAGCTCTTTCTCACGACCTTTATTGGGGAATTGACAAATGTAAGGAATACGAACTTTGTGACTTTGTTGTAGGCGACGAAATGACTGATGAAATTGCCGCTGAAATTGATAAAAGAGTTGAAAGCCGTATTGAGGATAATCCTGAACTTTGTGATTGCGAATGTGAATGCGAACAGGGAGAAGAGCCAAACAAATGCAATTGTGACAAATGCAAAAATGAAAAGGCAGAAGAAAAACCTGCTGAAGAAAAGCCAAAGAAAAAAGTTCGCAAATCAAAAAAAGCTGCAGACGAAAATAAGGAAAAGGAAAATAGCGACTAATATATAGAGGATATATATGAAAGCTGAACTTTTTGAGGCCATTTATAACTTGTCAAACGGTACTTACTTACCTATTGGCGGAAGCACAATGGGTAAGACAACCGCAAAAGTTAATGACCAAATAAAGGAGCCTGTTGGCTCCTCTGCGGATGAAATTATTCAAAATGTTGCTGACGAAGCAGCACAGATTTTAGCTGGCAATGATGACCCAAGAATTGCCGATTATAAAGATCAGATCGTTACTCAGGTTGTTCATAACAAGTTGGCAAACCCACACGAGGGTAACTTTCAAACTGCTATCATAGACTCGGCACTTGCTGAGTCTAATCAGTTATTTGATATGATCTTAAACGAAGACGATGGCGGATGCGGCGTTTGTGCATCTGACTTCGCTGGGTCAGTACCTGAACATATATTGGGAACAGAAAAGAAAAAAGCAGACGGAAACTCCGCTACTTGCTAATTTTTAGCAACGGAGGTTTTTACTAAGAGGTTATATGAAGGTATATAAAAGAAACGGTTCAGAACAGGACTTCTGTTTGGACAAAATAACAAACGCGATTAAAAAGGCAAATGCTTCTGTTTCCGAGGAAGGGCGGTTAAATGAAGACCAGTTTGCGAAGGTTGTAGCTACAGTTGAAAAGTTTTTGGAACCTTTTGATACTGTAAAAGTTGAAGATATTCAGGACTTAGTTGAAAAAGCCCTTATGAAGCACAACCGTTATGAAATCGCAAAATCATACATTCTTTTTAGAGATCAGAAAAAGAATGCTAAAATATATGATGATGTTGATGAACAGGTTTTGGCAATTACTAAAGGTGAATCTGCTGAACTTAGAGGCGATAATGCGAACAAACACATTGATGTAAACTCATCAATTCGTGATTACATCGCAGGAACTGAATGTAAATCACTTGCACAGAAAATGCTTGACAAAGCTATTATTTTGGCTCACAAGAAAGGATGGCTTCATTACCACGATATGGACTATTCTCCTGTTATGCCATTACATAACTGCGATGTGTTCAATATTGAAGATATGTTGGACAACGGCTTTATGATGAATGATACAAAGATCACTCGTCCTCGTCGTTTCTCAACAGCTGCCAACCTTGCTGCTCAAATCAACTTGATTGTGTCAGGTTCACAGTATGGCGGACAGACATTCTCTTGGGCTCCTTTGGCAAAATATATCGAAAGCACAAGAGTTGATTGTAAAGTTGAACTTCTTAACATCTTGTCAGTATTGCCTAAATGGCTTTCAAGGATTTTGAAGTTTTGGTATGATGATATGGTTGAAGTTATGGTTAAGCGCGATGTTCACGTCGGCGTTAAAACATATCAATATCAAGTTCTTTGTCATCAGTCTTCAAATGGACAAACTCCTTTTGTGTCAAATGTTTTGAACTTGCGTGAAGCTATGAGCGAACGCGAACAGAAAGATTTGGCTTTTGTTATTGAAGAGATTTTGAAACGCCGTAAGAAGGGCGTTCTTGATAAACTTGGCAAGCCAATGCCACCTTTATTTCCAAAGTTGTTGTATTACACCTGTGATGGTTTGAATGTTAAAGAAGGCGATCCTTATTTTTATTTGACAAAACTCGCAGCTGAATGTATCACTGTAAGAATGCAGCCTGATATTATTTCAGAAAAGAAGAACCGTGAAGTTAAAAAAGGACAGATGATTCCTTGTATGGGTTGTCGTTCATTCCTTGCTCCTGTTTGGGAAGATAAAGTTTACCCAAGAAACACATTGTTTTATTGGCAGTACACAAACGATATGAATCCTAAATATGACGGCGCATACGGAAGTAATATTGACTTCAACAGAAAGCTTGAATATTCAACTTTGCCTGCTTATGTTGATGGACACGAAATTGCTGTAAACTTTAGAGGCAACACAGGTTGGGTTGTTGCTATGGACGCAGAGACTGTTACTATTAAGCAGCCTATCGTTTATGGTCGTTTCAATATGGGTGTTGTTACTGTAAACTTGCCACACGCAGCTTGTACTGCAGTTAAGACAATCAATGACAACAACATTGATCCTAAATACACAATGGACGAGTTCTATCGTGTACTTGATGAAAGACTTGATGTTTGTCATCAGGCATTACTTACAAGATGGGAATCAGTAAAGAACATCAAAGTAAAGAACAGTCCAATTCTTTGGCAGCACGGCGCTCTTGCTCGACTTGATGAAGATGAAACAATTGGCGACTGGGTAAAACAACACGAACCTTCGTTTACTTCAATTTCACTCGGCTTTGTTGGTTTGTTTGAAACTTGTATGGCTTTGACAGGCGAGTCAAATACAACTGAAAAAGGTCAGAAGATTTCTAAACAAGTTTTACAGCATTTGAACGATAAGTGTAACGAATGGAAAGAAGCTGACGGTTTAGGGTATTCTTTGTATGGAACTCCTGAAGAAGCTTTGACATACAAATTTGCTAATGCTTTACAGAAAGACTTTGGACTTATTGAAGGAATTACTGATAAAGATTATGTTGTAAACAGTTATCACGTTGACCCAAGAGAAGACATTGACGCTTTCTTGAAGTTAAAAATTGAAGGACAGTATCTCGACTTATCAAGTGGCGGTGCTGTTTCGTATATTGAAACTTCAGATATGCAGAAGAATGTTGAAGCAATTATTTCAGTCATTCAGTTTATGCACGAGCATATTATGTATGCTGAAGTAAATACCAAACTTGATACTTGCTACAATTGTGGTTACCAAGGCGAGTTGAAAATGACAAAAACTGAAGACGGAGATTTCCGTTTTATTTGTCCTTGCTGTAATTGCTCTGACCCAGATATGCAGTTAATCACAAGACGCATCTGTGGTTATATGGGAGTTGTAAATGCAGGTAATGTAAACAAAGGTAGAGGTGATGATATTTTCCATCGTTCACTGCATCTTGATAATGAAAGTTGTATTTACAATGCCAATGAAAAATACAAAATGAAAAACATAAAAATGAAATAAGCATAAAAATACCCGCTCTCAATTGAGCGGGTATTTTATTAGATAAGTCCTGACTCTATCGCAACAAAGTCAACTGCAGCAAAAAGTTTATTAAGAATCTGTTTCATTTCAATATCTTCGCCAAGAGCGCGTTTGATATTGTGTTCAGCAGCTTCCAAGTCTGACTTTGCCCAGTATTCCATCATTTCGTCAGGATCACAGCATTCTGCATCATCAAAGAAACAATCAAGTGTATCAAGATCATCAGGAGCATTACCATCACATAAACGGTACAATTCCTGAATAGCAACCTGACCTGCGCCAATTCCCTGAGGTAATGTTCCGAAAACATTTGACTCATTCAAGACTTTGTCAAAAGTCTGATTTTTACTTTCTCCATATAATGAACTGTAAGTTCTGTTGAAGCCGTCAATCTTATAAATCAATTCATAAATATCGCCGCCGTCATTATCAACTCTTTCAAGCTCCATTGTTTCGTATGGAGAGAACTCCCAGTTTTTAATTTCAGCAATGTCTGTTTCGTTAGAAACAATTTTAATTACGAGACGAGCTTCGTCAGTAATAACATAAGCGTCTGTAATTGTTGTGTTAGGACAAGTTGATAAATCAAGGTTGTCTTCAACGAAATCTTCAATGCTGTCAGCCTGTCCATAAGAACCTGCTGTATCACGGTGTTCAGCTAAATCAAAACCAAGACCAGCATATACGCCCCAGTCATCGCCTTCGTCTTCACCTGCTGTCATACATTTTGTAGCAAACTTTTCAAATACTTCTGGGTCTGTCCAAAATGAGTCAGGAGGATCGAAGCCAAATGCAACAGGGCCTCTATAAAGTTTATCCATTTCAAGTCTCCTAGTTAATATATTATTTAGTAAAGAGGACAGTATGGGAAATTACTCGGTTATTAAAAAGTTTTGTACATCAAACGGCCCTGGAGTTAGAACATCAATTTACTTGAGCGGATGTCGTCTTCGTTGTAAAGGTTGTTTTAATTATGAAGCGTGGGACTTCAATTCAGGCGCAAAGGTTGATGAAAAAGTTATAAAAGATATTGTGGATTCTATTCGGGAAGACTACATCGCAGGTATTTCAATTTTAGGTGGTGAACCTCTTGATGAAAACAATCAGGAAACAACACTTAAAATTATCAATGCGGTAAAAAACGAATATGGCAATAAAAAGTCGATTTGGATTTGGACAGGCTATGTTCTTGGTGAAAACTTACCAAAAACAATTCATACTTGTGGCATTTTGAATGGCGCTGATGTTATCGTTGATGGGCCTTTTGACCTTGATAAACAGGACATAACATTACAGTACGCAGGTTCAACAAATCAAAGAGTATTGTATAAAGGTAAAGATTTTTAAGCGTCGCCTGCTACATTAGGTTGATCTTTAGACACAACTTTATTAGGACCGTCACAAGTCCAAACCCAAAGAATCATATCTTTATCAATTGCGCAGTCATAAACGGCGTCAGGAGCATTTGCTTCTGCGTCGGCTGACCAAACATCACCGAACTGTGTTTCATCAGGAATCTTGTGACTGTGTGATGCGAAAGCTGAGTCACCACTACCACCTGACTTTGATTCTGTTTCAAGCTTTTTCCAAGCGCCTTCTTTAGGTTTATAATAAACAGTTGCGTTATCTTTATTGAACTCTTCTTTGCATTGTAATGGAGATACCATTGTGGTAAGCTGAAACTTGTAAGGTTTTTCAGCATCAAGAACAGTAGCGCCGCTATCTTTCTTTTGTATGAATTCCTTAAAAGCTTTTTTGAAATCTGCTCCCATTATGTGATTCTCCTACAAATTAGTTAATATAACAAATTATATAGATGGAGGTTATGTGGAAAGCTATTTTGGAAAAGTAAGATGGGCGATGTTTCAGCCCCTTATCGGTGGATGCGCATTAGGTGCTGAACAGTCATTTGGGACAAAGCCAACTTGCGTAATTGACTACGAAGGCGTAGCCAATTCAGAATTGTATCTTGACTATCAGAAAAATGTTAAAAATACAGAATTGAAACACTTCGTTATTGACGGCGGAGCTTATTCTTTGGCAAAGGATTTGAAGAAAGACGAAGAAGGAAATCCAATTTACAATTGGACTGACCCAGAACTTCAGAACCTTGATGTAGTTTGTGGCGTACCTATTTGTGCAGGTTTGTCTTCAGCAAATACACAGTCAGCAACATCATCAGAAAATGGTATGGGCCGTGGTTCTGACGCAAAGCAGAACAATAATATGTTGGGTATGCTCGACATTACATTGAACATCCTCAAGCCTAAAGTTTATATTTTTGAAAATGCTTACAAGTTGGCAACTCCTCTTGGCGCAGGCATTAAAGAAAAACTTGTAAAAATGGCAAACGATGCAGGTTATGCAACAAACATCGTAAAGGTAAACACAATGAATCACGGTTTGCCTCAGAACAGAACCCGTACATTCTTTGTTGCTTACAAAGGCGAGTTTGCTCCAGAGATGACTTTTGAGGCATTACCTGTTCCTTCAATTATGGACGTTCTTAAAGGACTCCCAAAACAGGAAGGCGCATTTCAGGAAAGATCGAACGACGATGGTTGGATAAAATACCTTAAAGATAAGTTCGGTGACAACTATCGTGAAGAATGGGCAAAACGCCATTCAGCTGCTGACTTCCTTGCAGATATGGAAGGTGAACTTGAATACGCTAAAAAGTATTTCGGTGAAAAGGGACAGAAGGATATTGATTACTTCTTGAGTAAGAAAGCTATGGGTAAAGGTTGGATGTCAGGTGCTCCACTTTATTTTGGTACTCACAAACTTCCTTCTTTGTATGGCCGCTCTATGGGTCGTTGTTGGCATCCTGTTGAAGACCGCGGATATTCCATTCGTGAATGTATGCGTTTGATGGCTTTGCCTGATGACTTCCCAACAGTTCCTAAAGGAAAGGTTGGTATGATTGGCCAGAACGTTCCTGTATGTACTGCAGCTTATTACGCAGACCAAGTTTTGAAATATCTCAACGGTGAGTTGAAAATGACAAATCAGTTGAATATTGAACAGGACTTCTGTTCAACAAATGCTCTGAAAGATCCTAAGAAAACGAAAGCAATTCCGATGACAGGCTTCACAGCAATGTTGAAGAAGTAAAAAGAAAGGCGAGCAACTTGCTCGCCTTATTTATTTTTAACTTTAATTATTTTTTAATGTTTTTATTTGACTCCCAAGATGTTTCCTGAGCAAGTTGTTCAAGATATACATCAAGGTCGTTATTGATACGAGCCATAGCAGTAAGGTACAATTTCATTTCATTCTGTGCTCTTACAATCATTTTGAAATATGTATCTTTCTGTCCTTCAGCAACTTCATACATTGACTTAACCTGCTCAATTCTCTGATTGTCAGCACGCATTGCGTTCAAGTCGTATGAACCCATCGAAGAAGCAAAAACTCCAGGGAGGTTGTATGTTCCTGCGTTGTTTGCTTTTGAATATTTTGCTACGATGTCTGACTTTTCAATTGATAAATCAACATAGTCAGTAATAGAGTCACGGTACAAAGAAACTGCAGACTTAAGTGCGTCGATTTCTTTCAAACATTTTTCGATGTTTGCCTTAAGACCTGTACGAAGAGCTTCAATAACTTTTTGATTCTTTTCGTCGATTGACTGAGGAGCGTATCCTTCTGTCATACGATGTTTCTGATGTTTGTAAAATGAATTATAGTCACCTGGGCAGAAAGGGTCATCTTCGCACAAGATAACAATTTCATCATATACGCCATCGCCGTCTTCAGAATAGTCGCGATGAAACTTCCGTACATCAACGATTCTGAAAAAGCCAACTGATGGGCATCTGAAAACAACATCGTAGTCTTCTTCATCAATGAAGTCTTCACAAGCATCGAGAACATCTTCAATTAAAGCTTCGTGATGTTGTTCTCTTCTAAGGAATTCATTTGAAAGAACGATAGCGTTACCGCGTTCTGTAACCATTCTTATCATACCAGAATAGTTGCGACCGTAATGTACAGTTAAAGCATCGCCTTCGCTTCCAAGTGGTAAAAGCTTATCGTAAAATTCTTTAATCTTCATCTTTATTCTCCTCGTCTTCTTCCTCTTCAACATCGTCAAAGCTGAACTTATCAGACTCAGATTCGAAGTCGTCAGATAATTCGTCTTCTGAAACTTCAACGCCACCTGACATAATCATATCACTTGACATTGTTTCAAAACCATTCCAAGTTGAGTTGTTTGCTTTTGCGTAAGAAGCATTGTACATATCAACAACTTCATCAGATAAAGTACGATCTTCTTCATCTTCAGGGTTGCCTAAATAACCTGCAGCTTCTCCAGCAGCGTCAACCCAATCAGCTTCCATTGGCTGTTCAAGAATTGCTCTTGCAGCATTTTTGTAATTGATTTCTTTTTTCCAGAAGTGAATGTAATCATCAATAATAGGATCTTCGTCTTTAATATCTTCAAGAGCGTCGATAAGTTTTTCTCCACGGTCCTTAAGGTATTCAACAAACTTTGGCCAAGTAATTGCTTCTTCAGCAATAATTTCCCATTCGCCTGCGTCGCCTGTTTCAACGAAAGATTTTACATCAGAAACATTTGCCATCTTTTCACCTGCGCCAATTGCCAATTCAGCAATATCATCAGCTTCAGCGAAAGCTTCATCATAAAGTTCTTCTGTGATAGAATGGATTTTGTCAAACTCTGTACCTGAAGCGTGCCAATGCATAAACTTCAAGTCGTTTGCGAAAAGATTAGCAATAAGAGCTGCTTTAGCAATTTTGCCTACATCTTTTTCTTCAAATGTTTCATCTTTGTTTTCATCTTCAGTTTTTGTTTCTGAAGTTGTAAGGTCTTCTTCATTTTCAGTCAATTTAAGAACAGAGCCTTTAGGCAATACCATTCCGTCCTCTTCAATTCTCAACATAAAACAGTTCTGACCTTCAAGAATTGTAACAGCTTTCACAGGTGACTTGATAACAGTCATCTGAGGTGTTGGCTGATTTGAAGGAATTGCTCCGTTTGCCTGAATATGTTTTGGGAATTCTGCAAGTTCAGCTGCAGCTACTTCAGGAACAACATAATTGTCCGAGAAAGAATGAGATACTTTAGGATCTTTCTTCTGATAGCGAACTGTCTTGTAATTAGGATTGATTTGTCTTGCTTCGAAGCCTGAGTTTTCCAAAACAGTGTTTGCCTCAGGTTGAGCTTCTGTACTTATGAAAATCTCTTCCACTGACATTCCAGCAGGAGGCACAAAGCCTAAAGCCTGAAGGAAGTTTGGAATCGTCAAATTGTCATTGTTACTAACTAAGAACATCTGTATTCCTCTTTAATAGTTAGTAACAATGTTGTGGTTTAGAAATCAGAAGAGTTTTCTAATTCCTTTAATTCGTTATTGAAAATCTCTTTAATACCGCGCATTTCTTTGTGGTATTCTTTCGGAGTGATGTCAAGTTTGCGGCAAATCGCAACAACTGATTCCTTTTTAGAGTCAGTGAAAGATGCTCTTGTATTCCAAATCTTGACCTGTGTTGCATTAAACTTTTTGTTCAAGCAGTTATCAACAGCTCTCCAAAAGTTGGATTTTTCCTGCTTTTCAATGTAAATCTTTTCAGGCGAAGCTGACTCGATTTCTTCCATTTTCATCGCAGCTTTGTTCTTCACAAGGAACTGTGTCGCATCAGACTGATTTCCATTGTCTCCTGAATGTTGGTCATAATCAACAGACATTTCGTTCTGCGACTTTTCAATCCAATACTTTGTCAAGTCGCGATTGTAGGTCATCAAATAACCCCAATAAGCAGCGTAGAAAGTCCAAGTTCTTTTGCCTTCTTTGTTTACCTTCGCAGGAATCTTTTCAAGTTTGATACCCTGAACTGCTTTGACACATTCAGTGTACACGTCGTTTTCATACCCGTCAGCGATATCATAAATCTGTTCTGTTGTAAGATAAGTTTTTTGAAGTCGCTTAATAAGGTCCCATTTCATCTTGTGAGCAAGGTTGATATACTGATGATAGAACGCGTGTTCAATGTCTCTCATCTCTTTTTCATTGCCCTGCTCACGAGCTTTACAATAATCTTCAGCAACGCCGAAGTCGTAAAAATTCTTATTGTGTTCCATCTAATCCTCCAAGGTTGATAGTGCAGCAACGAACTCTATCCTCTGTGTCGCCGCCCTGATATTCAACATGGATGATTTCGTATCCTTTGAGTTTTAGAAGAGCAATAAACATTTTTCCAAGTTCAATAACATCTTTCTTATCAACAAGTTCTTCTACATATTCTACCTCTTTATCTTTGTATTCGTAATGGTCGAGCTTTTCTTTTCCTGTCATAGTTTTCTTATAAACAGGAATCTCTTCCCTTACAATTTTTGTTTTCTTTATAGGTTTGATCTGAACGTATTCTTCAAGACAAAAGTCGCTGTCTTCTGCTATAAAGTTCATTTGAAGTCCATCGAGACGTACAAGACGAACTGTATTATGAGCTACAATATCATCAAATTTTTGGAGAAGCAAGTCATATTCAGGATGTTCATTAAAGAACTTTTCAACAGAAGAAAGTGCTCTCTGCTTTGCGTCAAATGCAGTCATAATATCGAACATAGTTAGTCTCCCATTGCGATTTCGTAATCCTCATCTTCGAGGATTAAGCACTGTGGATTTTCGCAAAGCCACTCCCACTGTTCATAGCTAGGTTCAACATCGAACTTCATACAAATCATTTCGTACTTTGCCCAAGTGAATTCATCTTCGTTTTCTGCTTCATCTGCAAATACAAAAGTGTTGAGCGCGAACACTGCGCCAAGGATGAAAAGAATTTTCTTCATATTTTTGTTCCTCCTATAATAATATAAAAGAACCCTGGGAGAAGTTCAACTCCCAGAGCTCTGTTTATTTATTTTGCGTTGTTGATTACGAGGAGTGTCTTGCCGTTTGCCATTGGGAAGCGGTTGAGGCCTTCACGGTCAACTGAAGTGTTGATGTAGTTCTTGTAAAGGTTGTAAACTGTGATTCCACATTCCTTTCCAGCCTGCTTGAGAGTCAGGTCGTTGAGGTAATTACCTGTTGCTTCCTGAACTGCGAGTGTTGTGTTGAACTTACGAACGATCTTAACTGTCTTTGCCATATTAGGCCTCCTGTTGTTTGGGCTTTGCCCTTTGTTTTGGTTTTTTGTCAGCAACTGACAAAAATAATATAAAAGAAGTTCAGGAAAAGTTCAAAAATTTGTGAAAATTTTCCCACTTTTTTAGATATATTGGAACAATAGAATAATAATGAAAAATAGGAGTATTTTACAACTAATTGATATAATGAAAGTTTCTTATGTTTTTCCGTGGGTAAATCCGCTCGATCCTGAGTGGCAAAAAGAGTATGCAAAAGCTTCTGGCAAAGAAATCGACTTCACAAACGAACGCTTTCGTGAAAACCCACTTTTAAGATATCACCTTAGAAGTATTGCAGAGTTTGCGCCTTGGATTGATGAAGTAGTTATTATTGTTTCCTCAAAGAGTCAAATCCTTCCTTGGATGAATACTTCAACTATTAAGTTTGTTGAACATAAGGACTTTATACCTCAAGCATATTTACCTTGCTTCAACTCAAATACAATTGAAACATTCTTGGCAAATATTCCAACTAACCCATATATCATTTACAGCAACGATGACTTCTATTTTAATGATATGACAAAAATTGAAGACTTCTTTTCTGAAGACGGCGTTCCTAAGTTTTATTCTGTAAAGAAAGACCAATGTAAAAACGCCTTTCAGCAAACTTGTTTGAACAACTTCAATGTTATTCGTAAAGACTTCCCAAATGAGTATAAGTTGTTTGAATATGAAAGAGCTCCTCACTGTCAAACACCAATGTTGCGTTCAACTATAAGAGAAGTTTACAGAAAGCATCGTAAAACAATGGAAAGCTATGTTACTCAATTCCGTGATGTTGAAAATAACTTAAATCAGTACATATACTCAAATTATCAAGTTCTTTCAGGCAACTTTATTAAGACTCCAAAAATTGCTGCTTATTACGATATGACTTTGGAAAATACCGCAAATGCAGCAGGCGAGATCTTCAATCCAACTAAAAAGTTGATTTGTTTGAACGACACTGAACTTACAAATTATATCGCCATCCGTGTATACACAGGCCTTTTAGCAGAGAAGTTCCCAAACAAGTGTAAGTACGAATTGTAGCCATAATCAACTAATTACTATTATAAGAGGATAGTAATGGCATTATCTACAAAACAGAAATCTGATGTGCTTATGAAGCACTACCTTGGTGTTGGCTCAACAAGAGACAACCGTGAATTCTTTGAAGAGGCAATTAAGTCTTCATTTGTTGTAAGACCTGACCAACTTTGGACATATTCTGACCGTATCCCAGACGGCACTGAAGCAACTGGCGGTATGGACAACATTGAATACATTGTGAATATGGGCCTCAATGGAAATGACCCAATATTTTACCATTACATCAGTGAAGATCAGGACAAAGTGCCTCTTGTAAAGAGATACATCGACTTACCTCTTACAATGATTGACAAAGGTACTGACAACGCATTCTTGATTGCTGACGAAAACGGTAACCAAATAAAAGACATCATTCCTTTCAATTATTACGAAGAATATTACAACTATGTTCTCAAGACCGCAGAAGGCGTTCGTATTCCTTTCGGTGTTGGTGACTGGACAATTGATACTTACTCAGGTATTGTAACTTTCTACGGTGAACTTCCTGATGGTGTTGACCACAACAACCCACCTAAGTTATCGTTCTATCAGTACATTGGTGGAAACGGATTCCGTCAGGATACTTATGGTTATGATGGCGCAATTTTACCACTTGACAACATTGAAATCCCAGCAGGTTCTTGTGTCGTATCAAACGGCTCAGAAGGAAGAACTTTATTCCAGCACATCGTTGATAAAGCAAACGAAATCCAAGATGACTTTGTTGACATCTTTGGTTGGGACGGCGCTGATAAGAACGAAGGTATCGCATTATCATTTGAAAAGATTATCCCATTAACATACACATCAAATCAAGATGCAGTTAAAGGTTATGACCAAGCTTCTAATTCTGAAATCGGAACATTGCTTACAAACAAAACTGTGTCAGACATTGGTACTGACAACTACGAAATTGTATTTGCATCTCAGAAGCTTTCCCCACTTGATACATACAAGATTTCAATTTCAGACGGCGTTGCTATCGGTGCTGTGAACCCACAAACTTGGGACGAACAGGATCCTGTGAATATTACAGGCAACGAATGGAACTTGTACAAAGTTTGGCTTACTGATAACGCATTCGTAGTATTAAAAGTAAACAACCTCGTAAATGAAGACTTCACATTCAATGTTTCAACAAAAGACAATGTTGTTACTGCTTTGCTTTTGTATTGGAGTGACCAAGATAAACAGTATCAGCCATTCTTACCAAAGGAAGACATCCTCGGTAACTTCGGTTTCCCAGTTGTAACAATCAACGGTCGTCTTCCTCCTTCAGTTCAGTTAGGAACAGCTGCTCTTGCTACATTCTCAGATGTTATTACACCTGACTATTACGGTCCAAGATCTTTTGCTGTTGTTATCGCAAAGGAAGACGGAACCGACGTTAAGTCAGCTGACTACATTGTAAAGAACAAAGAAGACTGGTACTTGAACGATATTCTTGACCAGATTGAAACAAGATACGGCAGTGACCTTAAAGGAACAATTTTCTTAAGAGCGGGTTATTATTTATTGACTGAAGACCTGGATCTTTCAAGATTCAGTAACGCAATTATTGAAGGTGAGTTCTTCTCAACAACTATTGACTTCCAGGGTCACAAACTTATTTCAGATACAAAGCTTGGCAACATTTCAGAAATCAACCATATCAAGTTGGCAAATGTTGAAAGCGTTGAAATTAAAGGCTCAGGTATTACTTTGATGTCTGACTTGTTCTTAGGAAAAGCTCCTATTGAAATCAACACAAAAATAACATCAGCAACATTGTTTAGAAATCTTTCTGCAGGCGACCTTACTATCAAAGGTGAACAGGACGCTGAGGTTGAAAATGTTGATGTTCGTGCCTGTCATTTTGCTAATGTAAAGATTTACAAAAACAAGACTTACTTGAGAGACTGTGTTGTAAATGAACTTTCTGTTGACATCAAAGATACCGAGGACAATACACTTGTTCTCCGTGGAAATGTTATCAACACATTGGCAACAAAATACGCTGACCTCTTCATTGATGGTAATATGATTTTCCGTTATAAAGGTATCGCAGGTTCTGCAGCAAATCAGATTCCTGTAGGAACTGCTGAAGATCATACAGTAATGAACACAAACAAAGATGTTATGACAACTACAGGTCGTTTCCCTATTTTCAATAAAGACGACTTTTTACATATGAAATATGCAGAGTTTGCTTCTCCATTCAATTATAATAAGAAAGAAAATATTATTGAATTGTTATATGATACTGAAGTTCTCAAGATTGTAGACGGCAAACTTACAACTGTTATTAAGTCAGATCGTATCGCAATGTCAGAAGTAGTTTTCGACAGACACGAAAACTCAGGACTTGACCCAGTTTATTATAATAACTCAAACAACTTAAATGATGTATTCAAACACATTTATATGTGGAAGGCAGACCTTGATGATAATGGTAAAATCCCGCTTCAAGAATTGCCCGACTCAGTTGCATACGGTGGTTTGTTGTATGTAGGTACTTGGTCTTTTGAACAAAACTCTGGACTTTACCCAACATTCAATAACGCAGCTTATCGTCAGAACATTTCAAAAGACGACGTTGTTGACCAACTTCAGAAAGGTTGGTTTTTCATTGTTCAGGAAGCTCTTGATAGGTCTGATACTGATGCTGATAATGATACTCCTGTCACAGAACAAACTGCAAGAGACGGAACCGTATTCACAGCAGGTGACTGGGTAATTTATGTTGGTGACGGTTCTGATGATGTTGAAAACGCAAACGGCAGTTGGCAGAAAATTGACCGTGCATACTCTGACCCAACATATTCACCACTCCCATATTACGCAAAAGTTCCTGAAGTTGAAAACCTCGACTGGTATTGGAAAAAGAATAGAAACGGCGGTGCACTTGACCTTTCAGGTGATACAATTATTGAAGCTTTCAAAAAGGTTAACGACGAATTAAGAAAACTTCAGCCAAAGCGTCCTCAAGCTATCAGAGACGTTACTCTCGAACTTGATGAGGAATATCCAACTGTTTCATATCGCAATTTCAGAAACGGCGTATTAGGACAGATTCAGACAAAACTTGATACATCAAAAGTTGAAAAGTACAAGATTTTGAATAAGCCTACTCCTGATGGAGTAAGAACATACAAGGAATTGATTTTCTTCGGTGACGAAGCAAAACTTACAGTAACAGTTGACGATGTTGACTACGAGTTCAAAGTAGGCGTTGACTATCCTGCTCAGGAACAGGGACCTGTATATGTTTCAAAAGCAACAGAGTCAATGTTGTATGCTGACCACGGCGAAGGATATTGGCAGGGCGTTTATATCGTTGTAAATAATGACAACCTTAAAGACGGCACTCATACAGTTCACGCAGCTATGGACGATGTAAAAGTTATTTACGATGACAGAACTGATACATATCAATTCCAAAATGAATACTCAGGCGTAACAAATACAGTTCAGTATTCAACATACGAGCCATACTTCCCAAGCAATCTTCAAACTGTAAAAGACAGCTATGTAGGTATTGCTGAAATGCCAATCTTTGACTTGGCAACTGCAAATATGTGTTCAGGTATTCGTAAAATTGACTTGCACAACTTCAAGAAAATCCAAGGTATTGAATTGTGGCTCGCTGATATTTACAAAGATTGGAATGTACCTACAGACAAACTTGTTGAAGTTAAAGTATTATTGAATGACGATCCTGAAAAGGTATTCTGTGAAACAGTAATTGCTGATGAGAATGTCGTTCTTGAAGAAAATCCAAAAAATACATTGTACCAGCATCTTCATTTGGAAAACTTTGAGATTCCTGTTACATACGAAAACAAAGATGACATCTTGCCTTATGATACAACTTTGGACTTCTATATTACAGTTTATGACTTGTATAATCAGCCTCACGAAATCAAGTTCTATACTTATACAGGACTTCGTTTCGACCCAACAGAAGAGAGCGAGAGATGCAAACCTGGTAACCCAAATGAAGACTCATCTTTCAAAGACTTCAAAGATTCATTCGGCGGATTGTGGTATTCTTCTTCAACTTGTGTAACTGACCTTGTAAAGGTTGGCGAACTTGTTGATGGAAAAACTGTAGGAGTTTATCAGCAGCCTTCTGAAATCTATTGGGTTGGTCCAAACACTGCAGCTCCTTTCAATCCTGCTGCTTGGACAGGTGTACAGTACGGCGACGATTTCTACGGTATGGCTTGTTTCAATATTGGTCATATTGAAGATGCAACAGGTTTCGTATTTAGAATTGACTGTCTTGAAAAGGACTTGGCTAAATATACATTTGATAAGTTGAGCGGCTCAACAAATGAAGTTATCATTCAGGTTTGTCTTGTTGATAATTCAAAACTTGACCACTCTGAAGCAAAGGTAACTGCTTTCTTGGATGCTGACAATCCTTACGACGGATTTACTCCTGTCGCAGAAAAGGTTTTCGAGACACCTGTTATGTATGCAGGTAACTCAACAGCAACTGAAAAGCGCGTTACATTCGGAAGACACAAGATACTTTCAGGTGATGTATATGTAAGAATTGGTTTGAAAAAGGATTCAGGCCTCCGCTTTACAGGCATCACATTAGTAGAGGAAATATAATTTATGGATAAGCAGTACACATCTAATGTTGAAGATAAAAGATTAAACATTGAAGAACAACAGTTGACTATGGGTCAGCATATTCTTCCTCAGCAGGTATGGAGAGATGGTGCTCTTATCCCAGGTTCTCCTGATGATGTTGACTTCAAGGTTCCCGAAGTAATAAATGGCGTAGTTGTTCAGTCAAGCTATTTTAACGATGGACAAACTGTTCACGGTCTTATTCAAAAGATGAGCCGTTTACCTATTACAAGAGTAAGAGGAACCTTGAATGTATTCTATAATGAGGAATTGAAAAACCTTATTGGACGTGAGTTCGATAATGACCCAACTGACAAAAAGAAAAGTTGGCAATTCATTATTCATTCAAAAGATGGGGACCTTGCTTATGGTATGGGTGATCCATTTGTTGACATTGCGACAGGTAATTTAATATTCCGCAATGAAGAGTTTGTGAAAGCAAACACAGAAGATACATTTTATATAACATTTTACAAATACATTGGACGAACAGGATTCTTAGGCGCAACTGACAATGAACAGGACGCTTATGGTGGTATTGATATTCCATTCCGTGATGATGTTAAACTTCTTAAAGATGCAGATGACGACGGAAGAACAGCCCGCTTTGAATTGGCAGGCGCTATGGGTAACACAGTTTATATTTTACCTAACGCTGCTGAAGTTTATACTGAAGGAAATATTGAACTTGACGAGTACGGAAAGTCAACATCAATAAGCAAGAACAAAGGCGTTGTTATGTTACAAGAAAACTATCAAGAGATTGATTGGAATATTGGTTGGCATAACGGCGGAGTATGGTTGCCTGATGGAACTGCTCGAAAGAACTAATTATTAAGAGGATTACGATGGCCGCAAAAATACAAGTAGCAAGAGGTGACTTAACAGGTAAACAGAAGGAAAAACCTTTAGTACCTGCCGAGTTATTTTGGCAAGCCAGAACAAGTGACAACAATAATAAAAATGACGAGTACTCAAAATGGGATGAAGGTACATTATTTGTAGGTCGTCCTTCTTTGAATATTAAGAAGGTAAACGAAAAGCCTATTCCTATCGCAGGAGCACGAACATATTTTTCTGTTGTTCACAGAGGAAGCCTTACAACACAGTCATCTATCGCAGACAGTTTGTTCAAACACGCGATGGTTGGTGACCTTTACATTTGGGATAATGACGCAACAGAAGGTTATTTCCACAATGTTGATGACTTCCGTAAAGACGACTTGTTGCTTATCTTAGATATTGGTGAAGACAATGTTAGCCCAGATACAGGCGAGATTTATAATCAGTCTTTAATCAAATATAAAAGAATCAATTCATCGGGTGGTTATGCTGATGATGTATATTTTACTCAGAACGGAAAAGAAGACGGCGAACCTTGGGTAGACTTTGAAGCTACAAATGTTCAGGACGCTTTGCTTGAACTCAATTGGGAGAAGCTTGAGTACGCAGGAACAATTGGCACAAACGCTCAAATCCCAGTTTTCCCAAGAGTTAAAATTGGCGGACTTTATCTTGTAACAGCAGACCAACTCGTATTCAACAACGGAAAGACAACCGAGTTTTCTCCTGACAAAGGCGACTTTGTTTATTGGAGACAACCTAAAAATACAGACCCAGAAAGTGGCGAATGGGCGCAGATTCCATCAGGTTATACAAATGCTGATGAAATCGATTATTACGACCACGACGATGACAAAGATTATTTCATTAGTCAGTTGTTCTCAACATTCACTGACGAACATAAGGAAATGTTCAAAGTTAGCAGCGACAATGTTCGTGATATGCTTGACTTCCTTATGGGTAACAAAGCTCAGTTGGACGAACAGGGAAAGATTCCTTTAAGTCAGTTACACGACACAGTTCTCGGCTCAATGCAATTCCGTGGAGTTTGGAATCCACTTGCTGTAGGAATCGATGTTGCTACTGACTTTGATACAATTGATGGTAAACAGTATGTAAAGGAAACAAGAGTTGACGACATTATAAATCCTTTACCTGCATTGAAAGAATATACTGACGGTGATACTACAGGCTTTACATATCAAGGTTTGAATGACGGTGACTATTATGTTGTTCAATGTCAGGACGATGTTCTCAATTTACAGTATAAGTTCTTCAGTGTTGACTTTGAATTGAACTCAGGCGACTGGATCGTATGGCAGTCTTCACAGGTTATTGATAATGTTTCAGCAGGAACAACAGGACAGACTGGATTCTGGAGCAAAATTGATAACACAGACCGCTTGTCAGCAATGCAGTTCAAGCTTGATGTAAACAATAAAAACAACTTCTTTGTTACACACGCAATTGACGAGTCTATTTTGACTTTGGTAGGAACACCTCGTCTTGTTGGTCAGAATAAAATCGGTATTGAAAACTTGGGTAACAACACAGTTGCTATCACAGGCCGCGGACTTATTGACCAGCTTGAATATGAAAATCCTTTACCAAACTTCCTCGTTAGATATGATAACGACACAGGTACTGTAAAGAACTCATTCATTGAAGAAATCGGCGATGAACTTGATAGCTTACCAAACAATCAGAGAACTGACCAGTTCAAAAATACTGAGACAGGAAACAAAACTTTATTCCATTCAAATGTTCAGATTGGTGATATTAACGAAGTAAGACATCAGAAGATTTACGGTGATATTACTTTGACTCCACACATCACAGCAACTTTGGACAAAATCAACTGGGATAAATCAATTATCAAGTTTGAGGTTGACGCTGCAGGAAAGGATGGAGTTGTAAAACGCCGCACTGTAGGTTTGATTGCTCCTAACGGACTTTCAGCTTTAAACGGTTATGGCGTAAATGAAGATGTTGCTGATATTACAACAAACATCATTTTACCTGAACATACATCAACTTTGATTGGTAAACTCGCAGGCGTTGAGTTTGAAGAAACAAGAGTTTTGAAATCAACACACGAAGGCTACGCTGAGTCAACTTCAATTGAAGAACATATAAACGCTGCTGATAGTACTGAAAATTATCACGACAGCATTGACAATATCGTAGAATTCCATTCACAGGTTACTGCGCCAATAAACAACTCTTTCGAGTATTATTTTGGCGATTGGAACACAACAGAGCAGGGACCTTATTATGATAACGATGATATTGGTGAAGATGGCAAACTTACAAGAAAGTGGGGAGATACATTCTTCAGCGCAAGACTTGTAAAGAACACACATCAAATCAATTCAAACATAACTGTTATGTTGCCTACAAAGTCGGGAACTCTCATTACTGAGGAATTCGTTCAGGACTTGTTAGGAAAAGATGATGATACATATTTGACTATGTTCGGTACTTCAAAGGTACTTGACACAGGCAACAAGATGAACACTTTGCAGAAGTCTCCTTTAAGACAGATTCAAAATGCTCTTCGTTACCGTCTTCTTGCAGCAAAGGTTGAACGTGATACTGATGAAACAAAAGCTGCAGTTCAAAAATTGATTGCAGAATCAACCGCAGACAAGTATGCTCCTTCAAAAGGTGATGGAACATTCAAGCCAACAGTTGATACTTCAGTAGCAGACACAGTTATTGAAAACGACCTCATCGCAGGTGTTTTCAACGATGACGGAACTATTAAGGAAAAGAAGTCGATTGTTGCGACAAAAGCTATAGGTGTATCTGACCCAGACTATGGAACAGGACTTATTCACGCAGCAAGACAAAACTTCCCAGATGCGGAACAATACTTTGACCCTATTACAGGTGAAGCTACAACTCCTATTGATGTTGTAGTTGATATGCCAAATGAGTCAGGTGTTATGATCACAAGCAATTCGGTTATCTCAGGCGGTGTCTGGGTTTAATCTAAAAATATCAACTAAATAATAAGAGGAATATAATGGCAAACACTAAACATTACAATAACATTAAGATTGCCCGCGGTACTCGTGCAAGATGGGACGGCAAAGGCTCTTACGGTGAATTGTTTTATGATAAGAACACTCACGGTGTTTACATCGTAGATGAAAACAATAAAATCAGACGTTTTGGTGGTTTTGAGTCGATTGTTCTTAAAGGCACAATTGACAGCAAGACATACAACACAGTATGTCAGTCTGCAGAACCTGGAGACGCATATATCGTAACAGGAAAAATCTCTGTTACACAGAGAGAAGTAACATTTGACAACGATGGTAATGTTACAAGAAGCGAAACAAATGTAAGAACTTACGACGACTTCTTCAAGAACGGACAGGTAATTATTTTTACTGACGAAGACGTTGAAGCTGTACCTAATGCAGTTGTTCTTGACGCAGCAAACAGCGAAGGCGCTAAAGGTATTGTTACTTTGGCAGGTACTGCTGAAGCAATCGACCTTGAATACGACTCACATCTTGCTGAAGTAGCAAATGTTACAGGCGAAGAAATCAGAGATGTTCAGACTGCTCTTGATACTCTTTTCAATGAAAAGATGGAATACATCGGTTCATTCAAAGATGTAGCTGGAATCTCAACTCTTGTACTTGACTCAACAGACGCTAAACCTGCTACAAACAGCGATAATGTTTGGGCTATCATCGCAAAGTTTAAAGGCTTGTTGATGGGTCAGTCTATCGTTTATAGCGGCGATACAAAAGCAGTAAAAATCTTAGACGACACAGGCGCAGAACAGACAGTTACAATCAGAACAAACACAATGATTGTAAACAACGCTGGAACTATTTACACAATTCCACTCGGTGCTTCTGATGCTCGCGATATTGGTATCAAACTTACAGGAAACATCAAGTCTGATGAAGACTCTCCAACTTTTGAAACAGTTGACGCAAACGGTAACAAAGTTGAAGATAAGAAAGAATCTGAAATTGAAACAGTTCAGCACGCTCTCGACTTCTTACATCAGGCTAAAGCTGACTTGAACTCAAACGGTAAGATTCCGTTGAATGAAATCCCATCAACAATGATTGGCGCTCTTCAGTATGTTGGTACAACAACTATAACACCTGCTGCTACAGGCAAAACACAATTGACTGTTGCTCAGTTGGCTGCGTTGATGGCAGGGAACAAAACTGGCGACGACTCTTGGGAAAAAGAAGGCCCAGGTAAAGATGCTGATGCAGACTCAATGCTCAAGTTCGCAGCAGAAAACCTTGATGAAGGTGACTATGTAATTATTGCCATCACAGGTCCAACTGTTAATAATGAAGAAGGCAACGCACTTACACGTCAGGTTGAAATCCTTGAAGAAGAGGGCGGCAAAGTATTGTTCACAGTAAGCAATGGCGACCACGTTATTGTAAACTCAGTTGATGCAAGTGGTAAAGTTATCTCATTTGACCACCTTGACTCATCAGCTGCTGTTGATGCTGTAAACGGTCTTATGGGTTCTGTTCATATTACAGGAACAACTCGTGAAGTAGGTACAGGCTTCACAGCAAACGCTGAAACAGCTACTACTGATACAATCGTAGAAACTTCTGTAACAACAGACCAAGCAAACCACGACATTGAAACATCAATTGGAAATGCGGTTCTTGAACCTACTGAAATTGATGCTCACAATATCCCACAGGCTTCTGGTAAAGGTAGATCAATCATTGCTTCTGACTTAAGCATCAATGATACAATTCACGATTCTGCTTATAAAACTGGCGATGATAAAACTCATAATACTGAACTTATCGGTAAAAAAGCTGATGGCACAAAAGTTGTAGTTGAATTCCCTGATGAATCAGGCAAACTTTCAGTTACTACTGGAGACGGTACAAAGGACTTCTTGCCTAAGTACGATGAACACGGTAACTTGATTGACTCAACTGTTTCACAGACTGAAGACTCAACTTCACACTTGAAGTCAGTTAACTTAGGCGATGACTTCCATATCAATTATGAAGAACTTGCTAAGCTCTTCCAGTACATCAATGGTGCAAAAACAATCACTCGTTTGTTTGACCACGATGATACTAACATCAACTCTGAATCTTGGGGAGCAAGAGAACACGATGAAGACACATTAGTTGTTCTTGACGAAGATTCTGCAATTGATGGTGGTGAATGGGACTAACCTTTTAGGTTGATATAAATAAAGGCGAGCAAAAAGCTCGCCTTTATTATTTACTGCTTCTGTTTATAAATTCCCAAGGAAGGGATTTCAAACTCTGCTATTGGGACGCCGCACCAAAGGTGTTCAACAACTTCCCATCCTTCGCGCTTTGCTTGAAGGCGCTCCCTCGCGTAAATCTCTTCTTTCTTTTCTTTGGCCCAGAGCATTAGTTTGACAAACTCCGACATAGGAACCTGATGTCCTTTATTGACCATATCCTGAAGCTCTTTCATACCTGTTCGGAATGTTTGATTGATAAGTGCTTCATCGCTTAAATCTCTTACTTCTGACTCCATCATTTGTGGGCCCTCCTAAAATATAACGGGACCGAGATAGGTCCCGTTTGTTTCAATTATCTTACGTTGATAACTTTCATTTTATCTGCGGCAACCTGCTGTCTTTTGTTTGAGGCAGCTTTCTTCAAAGCTTCAGCTCCGTTGTAACTACCCCAGTTTACAGCAAATGTGTCGCCCTTAATTCCGCACAATGCTTCGTCCCATTCCTGAAGGTAATCTTCAAAGTCAGAGATTACGCAAAGTTTGTCCTGTTCAGACTTGAGGTACTTCTTTGCATATTCAATACCTCTTGCGATACTAGTACCGCCGCCACAGCAGATAGCTTCAAGATTTGATCTTTTCAAAGGAAGGTCGTCAACCAAGCCTGTGTCCCAAAGGATGATTCTTGATTTTGTACCAAACTTTGATTTGTATTTAAGTACTTCAGAAAGAAGTGCTTTAACCAATTCAATGTCAACCGAACCTGAAACATCGATTACAGCAACAAGATTTCCTGGGCGATATTCTTCAACTGTTGTGATTCTTGTTCTCATTACACCACCTGAAGTTTTGCCACGGTTGTAGTTGTAAAGTGGGTCCTGACGATCTCTCTGAACAGTCTTTCCGATACAACACTTTTCAATAAACTTCATAACTGAACGGTCAAGTCTCATTGTAGGTGTTGCATCAACTAAAGTATTTGATGAACCATCACCTGGAGCTGACCAGTCATCAGCGTCATCTCCGCCCGAACCTGCAGCAGATACTGCCTGTGCAGGCTGTCCGTTGTCGCCCTGCTGTCCTGCCTGAGCTCTTGCAGCCATTGCCTGCTGCATTTCCTGATTGCCCTTATCGCCGTTTCTTGAGTTGGCTTTTACAACGGAAGCTTTCATTTTGTCTTTTCCGCCGTTGCCTTCTCCGTCGCCGTTCTTTGAACCGTTATTGTCAGGTTTGCCGCCATTCTTTAACTTTGACTTACCACCCTGCTGATTGCCATTTTCACTGTTCTGACCGTCGCCGTTTCCGTTCTGCTGATTTCCGTTTCCGTTTCCCTGCTGTTTGTCGCCGTTGTTTCCGTTTCCATCCTGTCCGTTCTGACCGTCTTCTTCCTTCTTGCGGCCTTCTTTTGTACCGTCTTCAGAGTGATGTTCAAAAATCTGAGTCTGATCTTCTTTAAGACCGCCTTGATTGTTGTCCTGTCCCTGCTGCTGACCGCCGCTCTGACCCTGACCCTGACCGTTTCCACTGCCCTGGCCTTGGCCCTGTCCCTGGCCGTTTCCCTGACTATGCTGTCCCTGACCCTGTCCCTGCTGACCCTGCTGTTCTTCGCGCTGCTGCTGTTCAGCCTGCTGTCTCTGCATTTCGTCAACCTGATTGTTCAACTGTTCCATAAACTCATTTGGCTGAGTAAGGATAAGATGGAGATAACCCATCCAAGTCAAACCGTTAGGGAATCCGAAGTCAGCAGGATAAACGCCCTTGCTCCACTGATGAATCTCTTCAGGCTTTTCGTTCATCCATTTTTCAGTTGACTCAAGCTGTTCTTCAGTTGCGTGTTCGATAAAACGAACAAGTGAAGCATCAGAGATTCTCTGCTGAACTTCATTGAAGTGAGCAGCATCAGGCCAGTACTTACCGTTGATTTCAAGGTCCTGAGTGATGTTACGAAGCATATGAATAAAGTCTTCAGTGATGTCGTCTTCGTTGTTACCTTCAATATCAATGTGTTCTTTGAACTTTGACCACTTTGACTTGATCTGACGAGCAGCCTGCTGATCTTTATACCAATTGTCTTTGAAGTGCTGCATCAAACAGTGTCCTGCTTCGTGAACTTTCAAGTGTTCGTAAGCAAGTCCGTTTGCTGCATCTGTTGCGAAAATGCCGTAAACTCCGTTAGGCATCTTACAAGAAGAAGCAGGAGGCATACGACCCATATCTTCGATTTCTTCCCAAACCAAAGTGTCCATCTGTTCCATTACAGGAGCATAGTTTGGCTCTTCAATTTTTTCGAGGAGTGGGATGCGGCCGAGAAGTTCGGCTCTTTTGTTCTGTATCTCAAGTTCAGTCATAATTTCCTCCATTTGACAAAAATAATATAAAAAGGTTTTGTTGAAAGTTCAATTTTTTCTTAAAAATTATTAAACAAAAACAGGGAGAATTGCTTCTCCCTTTAAGTGTTTTGAGCACTTAAGCTCTCTTGCCGCGAGTGAGGGCAAGGAATGTATCAATTTCTACAGGCTGATAGGTCTGATCTTTGATTACCCAAATCTTATCAATATCGCTCTGTGAAAGAACTTTTGAAATATCTCCGTCCACGTAGAAAGTACCCTTACGGAAGCCTGCTGAAATTACCGCATCTTTTGTTGCATATTTTGAACCTGTTCTTGGTTTAACATTAAGGTAATAATCCATCTTCAACTTTGCCATATTCAACTCCTTATAACTTTGGCTTTTGTTTCAACCCAGGGCTTTCACCCTGGGAGTTATTTGTTAGGCAGAGAACTCTGCGTAGAACTTGAAGTTTTCAAGTACCTTTTCCATACCCTGTGTTGCTACTTCAACTTCAGGATTCTGTGGAAGAGTCTGTGTGATACGAACGAGCTGTTCGATACCTGCGATGTCGGCAGTGAACTTTGCGAAGTTTACAGCACGAGTCTTTTCGTCAACTGCAGGACCTACAAGAGCCTCAAGTGTTTCGTGAGGGTTTTTGTCGGCGTACTGAAGCATAATCTGTGAATAGATATCTCCGAGTCCCTTACGAGTATCAACAGCGTTTGCGTGAGTACCGTCAAGGAAGAGGCTCAACTTCTGAACTTTTTCAGCAATTGAAGTTGCACCCTGGAATATGTCAACACCACCAATGATAGGAGCTTCACCTGACTTAAGGCGTTTCAATACCTGACGTGTTCTTTCCTGAACAGCCTTGAGATAAGACTGAGTCTGAGCAACATCTTCGAACGAACCAGTACCCGCGCCGATAAGTCCCTGAACCATTTTGTCAATAAACTGATTGCGTTTTGGGTTAAGTGGAACATCGAGTGCAGCGCAGGCCATCATTGTTCTCTGAAGGTATTCATAAGTACGACCTGAGATGAAGTTGTAAACTTCTCCAGTTTTGCTGAAGTTACCTTCGAACATTTCAGCAAAGTTTTTGTTTGTGATGTCAAGCATTCCCTTGCCTGAGTCTCTTTCGTTTGCATAGCATTCGAAGATTTCCATCATCATATTTTTAACTTCAGCACGAGCGTTCTTTTTGAAGTCGTCAGTCATAACTGGGTCCTTGAACTCAGGCCAGTCCTGAATGCGTTCGTCTTCATCCTGAGAGAACTCTTCAAGGAAGTCGATATAGTTGTCTGGACAAAGATTGATTACGCAGAAGCGGTTGAGTGAAGGCGAAGTAATATCACAGTAGCTTGGGAGGTTGTCCTTGAAGTTACCTGCAGAGATAATTACACAGTCTTCAGGAAGAGCGTTTCCGTTACCGATTGTTCTTTCGAAGATTAAGCGGTAAAGAGCACCCTGAACAAGTGAAGGACAAACTGAAAGTTCATCGATGAACAAGATACAAGGAATGCCTTCTTTCTGCTTGTTGATAATTGTCTGATACCAAGTTGGGTTCTTAGTTGTCAAACATTCCTTATCAGGTTCGTTTACCTGAAAGCCGAGGATTTCGTTATTTTCGAATCCCGAACCGATGAGTGAAACAACGTGATAGCCGTAGTGTTCGCCGATCTCGTTTACAATAGAAGTCTTAGCAAGACCTGGGTTTGAGAGAAGCAACATTGGTACTTTGTTATTTGTAGCGCGTGTTACTTCGAAAGCTGTGATGATAGTGTCTCTGATCTTATTTGTTCCCATATTTATCCTCCGTGGGTTTTCGTCTTTTGTTTTCTAATTGACAATAATAATATAAAAAGAACAATGGGAAAGTTCAAAAACTCTCCCAAAAAAATGAAAAATTTTTAATTATTTTCTAAAACTTTTTACCTTAATATTTGCCTTCAATTGAACAGACTTTTAAGCGGAGAGTGCTCTCGCTGTCAATTGAAGGCGCTTATGCTTTACGACTTCGGAATAATTTCGTTTATAAGCATTGAGTTGTTTTCATTGAAGAACTCATTACCCGCAGCTTCCAAACTTCCGTATTCGCCAGAACGATACTTCTTAAGGAATATAACCAAGTTCTTGTTGTACTTGAAACGGAACTGTGAAGTTGATACAACCTCGCCGTCTTTCATAGGAACTTGTTCCATAATTACAATATCTTTCCAAAGAATAACCTTATCAATTCTCCAAAGCTTCTTCGACTTTACACGTCGTTCATACTTTGGGAGTTCAGTAATTGACTTACCGCTTTCAACCATTGTCGCCAACTCCTGAGGAGTCAACTGATGATCTTCATATTCTGTTTCAATAAGCAGCGGATAGTGTCTTGGTTTGATATACTCTTTTATATCGTGAATGAAAACCTGTGGGTCTTTTGTATAGTCCCAAGGGAAGAAGTACTCAGTCCCTGTGTTTTTATGAATAACAAAAACGCCATCCTGACCCTGATGTGTTGCTGTTCTTGTTGCCAAAACACACGGACATTTTTCACAGAAGCTCAACAACTTCTTCATAGTTGTTTGCTTCCATTTATCTCCGTTGAAGTTTTCAGCAATCATTAAGCATTCCCTGCGTTTTCGTTAGTAACGCCGCCATCAATAATTACACACAAAGTAAAGAAGTCTTCTGAAGCTGCAGCTGGGTCGTCCTGTTCTTTTGCTTCCTTCCAATACTTGTAAGCCTTTTTAACATCTTTTGCTGCCATTTCGTGGTCCTGAGCGAATCCTTTCTGTCTTTCAGCAATGTCAGCGTTAATCATTTTAATCTGCGACTTGAGAGCGTCAACTTTTTCTTCAAGTGCTTCTTCTGCTTCGAACTCTCCTACGAGTTCATTGTAAGTTACATTTGTCATTTAATACCTCTTATTTATTTTTCTTTGATCTATCTTCTTCATCTTTTACAGCGCGTTTAGCTGAACTGTAAATATTGAAAGCAACTCTTTCCCAAGCTTTCAATGCGTCAATTGGCTCAAGGAACAATCCTACTGAGATGTCATTAACTCTCCAAGCAGGCTCTTCTGTTTCAGTGCCATCTTCGTTCTTATGCATCTTTTTACAAAGCTCATAAGTACCGTCTCCGTTGTCAATCGCAATTTCACAGTACTTTGCCCATACGCCTTTGCTGTTCCCAGGCTGCTGAACATAGCTGTCAAACTGAAACTTTTCAACTGAAGTGCGGCCGCTACCGTTATCATAAACAGCAGAATACAAAATGTCGCCCTGCTTGAGGTCTTTCATAATGTCTCTTTCAATTCCGCTCTTTATGCCTGTGTTTGTTCGCATTTCTTTTTCTCCTCCTGTAGGCGAGCTACAGTATCATTTATCAATTTTTCACTGTCAAGAATATTCTTTGAATTGTCAAGCCAGTGAGCTTTTCTACATTGTTCGATTGTCTTGCCCGTTTTTACAGGAACATCTCCGACATCTTTTACGCCTTCACTTTCAAAAGGCGGAACGACAAACTTCCAATCTCTTTTGATAGGACTTTCTTTTAATGACTCCATCAAGCGGCGTAATGACAGCCAACCTGCGAGGTCATTATCAATTATATAAGTAAAGTCAAATTGCTTCAAGAAGTATTTTTGTCTTTCTGAAATTGAAGCTCCGAAAACTGCAGTTGAGTTCTTTGCATTAAAGAATGAGTCCGAACGAAGAACTGCGAGGTCCATAATACCTTCAACAAAATAAAGTCGCTTTTTACAGTCAAGCTTATCAATATCAAAAAGAGTTGAAGTTGAAGCTCCTCTAGGATATATACACTTCTTATAGTCGTGTTCGTCAGGGTTCATACCTTTGCGGCGCAACATATTATAGTAATAATCTTTACCATAAATATCGCGTCCTTCACAGCTCATCAATTTGCCTTTTTCGTAAATAGGAATAACAAGTCTCTTTGTGAAGTACACCATCTGATCTTTGTTGTTAGGCTCATAAACATCAAATGAACGAGCCATTGTAGCAAACTGCATCTTCATTGACTTCGCAACTGATACAGGAATACAACGATTCATAAGGTACTTACAAACATCGGGATCTTTGTCAACTGGGATAAAAGCGCCGTCCAATGCGATATGAACATCGGGAGCTGCAGAGAGGTCTTCTTTTGTTGACTGTTTGAATGGATTTATAAAATCGGTCTCACCCTGTGCTTCCCACTTAACGCCGAGTTCTTTGTTGATTGAGTGACCAACAATATCTCTGAAAAGTGCACGGAGCTTTCCTGACTGTCCACAACTGAAACAATGGTATAACCCACGATCTAAGTCGACAGAACAAGAAGGGTGTTTGTCGGTATGATAGGGACAATGTCCCATAGTTGAATGATGCTTAACATTTTTCGATATGTCAAGTCTTAAAACGATTTGTTCGTTAATCTCTCTTTCAGTCATTTAGCATTTATCTCTGAAAATATATTAACACTTTTAGTAAGGTCTATAACCTCGAGTTGGCTGCTGCCCGTAAACTACGGTTGCAGAGAACTTGTTTGATGCTGTTGAGTTTGTTGCAGTGCCTCTTTCCATTTCCTTTCCTGCTGTTGAATTGAGGCTCTGAATGTATTCATCACGAAGTTTATCATTTGACTCGCCCGCAGCTTTTGCGTCCATAATATCTTTGTGAAGCTGTTTCAAATTGATAACATTATCTTCAGTGTCGATATTAAGTTTACGAATATCATTTTCGCAACGGTCAATAAGATAAAAACATCCGTATGTTTCGCAGCAATTTTTTACAACCTGTGCTGCTTTGCTATTCATTGTTTGTTCAATAATTTTGATAAACTTTGGAATGTTGGTATATAATTTTATAGTGCCATCATCGATGATGACTCTAACATTGTTCTTGCTTGGATTAGGACAAAAAATCAAAAAGAAAAAGTCAGACAGAAGCTCCTCTGTTGTCATCATCTTCGGTTGTTCTGTCGCTGTCATCTGTTCCATTTGTTTCTTTCTCCTTTTCCTTTGCCGTCTTTTCGGCTTTGTCTAATAAGACACTAAATACTTCCTGCTCTGAAACTTCCATAATATGTACCTACCTTATCGTACATATATTTAGCGGCTTCGGCAATTATTGAAGTTATGTCGCATTCTTTGTCGTAATAAAACTCATCATAAATATTGTATGCAGTGATGCCCATCTGTTTCAATTTCCAAACAACATACAATTCAAGATAGCTTTCAAAATAGAAAACAGCCGATGAATGATCTTTACCTTCAAGGTCTTCACATATCATAAACAACTTTTTCCAATCGTTGTACATTTCAGGCTTTACCTTTGTGAGCCATTCTTCATAAGCATCTCCTGAAGGATAACGCTTTTTAATTACATCACTGTTTGAATAACAAAACTCAGAGAACGACTTTTCAGCACTTTTGCCAAAACGCAATCTCATATGAACCGACTTCATATATTCGCGAGGGAGATTAAGACCTGACCTGTCTGACATTGCTTGATAGAAATCAAAGTCACGGTCCATCCATTCGCCCGTTGCCATCAAATGTGATATACGAGGAACAGCCGACTTAATATCATAACGGTACTTCAAACCATTTTGTTCACACCATACAGTGCGGTCTGTTTCACGATATGTATCTTTTTCTGTTGCGATATATTTTGAATAGGCGCGACCTGTGATCTTCTTTCCTTCGCATTTGAAACGCAAAGTCTTTTTGTTGTATTCTGTCTTGCCTTCATTATATTCATCAAGCATTCTTTTGAAGTCGGAGATCGTGCCTTTAGTAAAATCAACGATTGCCTGCTTGTCATAATTTTCAACGAAGTTGGAATTGAATACTGTAAGTCCGCTTTTAATTGTTCTCTTCTGACTTCTATTAAAGATTTCAACTGAAATGTTATCAGCAAGTTGAACAACTTCATTAGGATTTATAACGTCCTTATGCTTTTCAAGGTACTGCTGATATTCAATAGGAAATGACTTTACAATACCAAGTTGATTGAGTCCGTACAACTTACAAAAGTTGTTCTCTCCGTGTCCAAACTGATAGTGCTTATTGATGACATAAAGGATTCCGCAGTTCTTCATTCCTTTTATCCAATTGGACTGCTGCTGACCTGAGATGTCAAGACCCACTTTCATAAATGTGTCTTTTGTAAAATATATTCCGTGATTCTGTTTTACATCACCGATGTTGTAAGTTGAAGCAAGAAAGAACATAAACTCTTTCAGCTTCGCAAGTCTTTCTTCCACTTTAAGCTTTAACGGAAAGTTTTCAATTAAGAACTGATCCGTATAAATCTGTCCTAAATAAGTTAAGATCTCAAGGCGTCTCTTGTCTTTCTCTTCCGCCTTTTCATATTCATTTTGAATAAGAGCATTTATTTTCAAAATCCAAACCTCTTGTGGAATTATATTAACTTAAAACTTTACAAAGTATGATGCTTTGATTTTTTCTGACTGTGTCTGATTACCGACTTTACTATAATCAGGGTCTAGGAAAAGCTTACTAACGCCAAGAACAATTCTATTTGGGTCTCCGCCTCTGTCATAAACATTGTCTCTTATCTTAATAAACTCTTCTTCGCTGAATGAGATTTCAATTGCGTAAAACTTGTAATAATGTTGCTTCTTATCAGAGCCAACATATTCAATTTCCTCTTCGTCATCTTCAAGGAAATACACTTCGCTGAAGAAGTCTTTCAAAACTGAAACACGGTCCTGCGCTGCTGCAAAGAAAGCATCTTCATCAGCAAATCCCATATCCTCGATTTTGTATGCGGGTGTATTAGACACCAGATTTCTCAAAGCTGCGAAATTGATGTCTTTCATTTATTCTCCTATGTCTCGTCAACCATACGACCGAGAGTTCTACCGTCAAGTTCAGAAGCAGCAACTTCGTCCATATTTACTGAAACGCCACCAACCTTTGTTCCCTGTGCTTCACGGAATGTGCCGCGCCAGTCAAATGCGTCTGGGTTGTTTTCAGGAGTCATTAAGTCTTCGAATCCGCCAAGGTCAACGCCAAAGTCCTGCTGTGTTGTGCGGCGCTGTTCTGTCAACTTCTTTGCTGTATGTGGTCTCTGTGTCTGCTCTTCAAGATCATCAAATGAGAACTCATCTTCTTCACCGTTGATAACTTTTGTAAGAGCTGTGTTTACATTTTTCAATTCCTTAAGAAGTGGCATAATACGAGCTGCTTCAGCTTCACCTGACTTCATAGCCTTTGAAAGAGCTGCACCAACTTCTGTAAGTTTTTGCTTCGCAATATCTAAATTTGCCATTTAAGTTACCTCTTTATTGTATATTAACAAATTAGTCCGAAAATCATAAAAGGACAGCTGCAGCTGTCCTTCTACTTTTGATTCTCAACTAATATTTCCTCAAACAAAACTTAGTCATCATCCGATTTGAGGTCGGAGTCGTTTCATCTTGGGTTACGACATCCCGCATCCTGCTTCACGCTTTTACCATAGCGTTATCATTAAACCATCTAAGCAAAGCTTTGAGGCGGCCGCCTCTAAACTTTACAACAGGATTGACGGCGCTTCCTATTTTTCAAGGCGCGATTCCGTTGAAGGTGAATCAGCCTTCTATTTTATATTAACTCTTTTAACTGATAACACTATCATAAATTCCATCAATAATCTCTTCAGCTTGAGCAGTAACTGAGCCGACTCTCTTCAATTAGTTGTTGATTGCAGCGAGGGCAGCTTTGAGGCTGCGAACGCAAGCAGGATTTACACCGTTGAAAGTTGCTTCCCAGTTTGTTTTCTTTACTTTCTGAAAGTGAGCTTTCATCCAAGAGTAACGAGTTGGATTCCAGAGAGCAAGGAGATGTGGGTTTGAAAGGTAGAGGCGGAATGTTTCAGCGAAAACTTCGCGATTGTTTGGTTCGTAGTTGCTTACTGCTCTTTCGCCCATTGGGATAACTTCCCAGTTGAGATAATGTTCGTGAATGTAGTGTCCTACTTCGTGAAGGATTGTTCCGTAGATTGTATCGTCGATGAGATTGTAACGAGCACTGCGGTCAGTATCCATAATTGTGTTTCCTGGGATAACTGTTACAACGTTTGTTCCGTTTTTGTAGTAACCTTCACATGTGTAAGAACGAACTTCAGCGTTTCTTCTCTTTGTAACAACAAGAACTGGTACTTCAAAGTTGTTCAACTGGCAGAAACGAACAACGAGAGCTTTAGCTTCGTCCTTCATAATTTCCTTCATCTGAGCCTTATCAGTAATAATTCTTGCCATGTTTATCTCCTTGCCAGTATCAACTGACAAAAATAATATAAAAGAGATATCACGGAAGTTCAAAAAACTAATGTTATTTTTCAAAAATTATGGGTTTTCGATCTTGAAAACCCACTTTTTTAGATATATTGGAACAATAATAAATAATGAAAATAGGATATATTTTTTATTCTGAGAACATTTTCTCTAGGGAATCAGCATCGCCATCTGGGATAACATCAAACTTGCCTGTGTTGTTCCATTTGTCTGCAAACTTTCTCCAGTCTTTTCCGTGGCCGTTATTATCTTCTTTTTGTAATGAGCCCGTTTCTAAAAACACAGCGCAATGACACATTTCGTGGACGATTGTTGAATAAAAGCTTTTATCATTAAGTCCGCCTAAAAAGCAGTCAAATGAAATATCATAAATATCTTTACCATAAGAACGTGTTACGCCTAAAGCGGCTTTTCCAGGACGATTCAATAAGTTTTCAATTTTGATTAAGTAAGTTAGGTCGAGCAATTCCTCTGAAAGTTCTTCTCCCCATATTGAGGTCTTTTCAGCAAGCATTTCCCAACAGTCAATAATATCATCAAGTAATTCTTCGTCCATAATGTAATTAGTTTCTTTTTGAATATAACCAACTAAATAGATATATGGAAATCGCTAACCGTGGAAAGCGATGCCATTATAATTAAATCATTATAATGTGTCAAGTTTGATAAAAATGCTATTTTGAATAATCGAACAACACGAGGAGAAAAACACAATGATTAAATTCACAGAAGCTGTTAAACAGTATTCAGAAGAGAAGAAGGCACGTGGTCTTTCTTCAGTAGTTACAGGTAAAGAATTGGCAAAAATCCGCCAGCTTTACAAAGAAGGCAAGTTCAACGAAGAAGCAGAAGCAGAAGAACCTGCTGAAGGCGAAGAAAAAATGAACGAAGCTCAGAAAGCTCAGTACGACAAGACAATCGCTGAACTCCGTGCTTACAAAGAATCAAAAGGTCTCGGCCGTGGTCTTTCTGCAAAACAGAAGAAAATGGTTGAAAGAACAATCCTTTGCGGTACTTTGACACAGCCAACTGTTCTTGATGAAAATGAAAAGACAATCATCGCTGGTCCATCAACAAAAGTTGAAGAATCATCAAAAGAAAAGATTGTTGCTTCAATTCGTGAAGCTCGCAAGAACGTTTACAAAGCAAAGAGACTTCTTAAAGAAAACGATATGATGGGCGCTGCTGATGCAACACAGGCTGCTGGCGATGCAGTTAACGCTGCAGATGCTGCTATGGGTGCAATGCCTGCTGCTGAAGGCGCAGTTCCACAGAATGTTGTAGATGCTGTATCTGCAATCAAAACATCAGTTGATGACCTCGCTACTCAGTGCGGTATTCAGTCTCCTGTAGACCCAGCTGCTGACCCTAACGCAGGTGTTCCTGCTGTTGATGGCGCAATGCAGGATCCTACTGCAGGTGATCCAAACGCTGCAGCTGCTCCAGTAATGGAAAGCGAAAAAACTTCTGCTGCTAAAGCTCGTCTCGCAAAACGCGAAGCAATGCTCAAGTCAGTTAAAGAAGGCGTTGACGGACAGGACGCAATCACACAGACAATTGCTGCTATGACAAACCCACAGCAGTTCCACGACATCGACAAGAAAGATTCTGAAGAATTGGTAAAACCAACAACACAGAAATCAAAAGATGCCGCAAACACTTGGCCAACAGTAAAAGGTACTTACAAAGAATCTGTTACTGAAAAAATGATTTCTGACCGCATCGAAGAAGCAAACAACTCTTGGGACTTCAACCGTATCCTTCGTGAAGGTATCTTAGGCTAAGATACTGCTTTTCAGGTAGCCTTCGGGCTACCTACAAATCTTAATATAGGAAGGATATAAATGGACGAATTATTGAATAACACACCTGATACACCATCTTTGCTCGATTCTGATACAATGCTTCAGGACGCTGCTGATCTTCTTAATCAGTTGCCACCTGCAGATGTTACAGGAATGCACACAGCAGAAGAACTTCAGGAACAGAAAAACGCATTCTGGAAAGCATACCTTACAAACGGAACAACTCTTGCTGAAGAGTTCGCAATTGGACCTTTCGTAAGAGACTGTCTTCAGAGAGGAATCAATACTGTAGAAGGTATTCAGAATGAACTCCCAGACGAAGGTACTGGAAAATATTACAAAACACACCCTGACAAGATTCAGGCTCAGATTGCTAAAGCACAGGCTAAGATGGACGCTGCAGGCGCAACAGCTGCTGCCGCAGAACCTGTAAAGCCATTCAGTGTAGACGATTTGTCAAATGACCTTGCTAAAGAATTGGCAGGTTCTGAAGACGAAGTTGAAGCTGTACTTTCAGCTGCTGACTCTGCTCAGGACAAGTTTGATACAATCCGCTCTGTAGCAAGAACAATTCTTCAGGGTAAAGGTATTAAACATCACGCTTTCATTTACGGTGACCCAGGATGCGGTAAAACATTCTCTGTAAAAGAAGCTATGAAAGAAGACTTCCCTAAAGGTGCTTTGTACCGTAAAGGATATAAAATTGAGTTCAACTCTGGTGATATTGGTAAGGCTGCATCAGCAATCGTTGCATTCTTCTACAAACATCGTCAGAAAGAAGTAATCGTTCTCGATGACTGTGACTCATTCGTTCTCTCAAAAGACCAGGCTATTCAGAACTTGCTCAAAGCAATGCTCGACTTGGACAACACTGAAAAGAACCCAAAAATGATTACAGTTGCTCCACAGATTCGTAAACTCGCATCAAAGATTATTGCTGCAGAAAATGAAGCTTTGGAAGAAGGCGTTGAAGTTGAAATCAATCAGAACGCACTTCGCGAAGGTCGCCTTGCTGTTTCAGTAAACGGTGAAGAAGTTTACAATGAAGCTGCTGAAGCTGAAGACCTTGCACAGTTCAGAATTGTTGAATCTGCACCAGCAAAGAAAGCAATTCGCGAACACGTAGACTATTCAGGTCTCGGACTCCTTTATGAAGGCGCAGGCGATGACGATGACGATGAATGGGAAAATATGTCAGATGACGATGCAGAAGTAGCTTCACAGTTCGCTGAACTTGACAACGAAGATCCTGAAGGAATCCCACCAAAATGGAGATTTGCTTCTCGTCTTATTATGATTTCTAACTTGAAGAAATCAGACTTGAACGACGCTGTTCTTTCTCGTACACTTTCATATGAATTGAGACTAACTCGTGAAGAGTTTATGGCTCGTCTTGGTTCAATCTTGCCTCATATGTTAACTGACGTTGAAACAGAAGACTCAGGTGAAATTGTTGAATACGCAAAGAATGCTGCTTATGCATATTTGCTTGCTGCTGTTGAATTGGCTGATAAGGGCGGTTCAGTTGGTGGTAAACAGGTTCGCATCGTTGGTAAACTCCAGTTCCGTATTATTGCTGAATTGGCAGGTAAATGGATGCAGCGTGCTGACGACTATGCAATGAAGAACAACATCGAAGTTACTGATCTTCTTTCTATGGATAGAATCAATAACGCTATTAAGAAGAAGTTCTTCGTATATGACGTTATGCCATCTTTGATTATTGAATAACCTAAAAGGTTGAAATAAATAAGGCGAGCATTTAGCTCGCCTTTAATTTTTTAATCACCGAAGTCAAACTCAAGTTGTTCGGGATCTTTCTTATCTCCTATAATAGGAACAACCGCCAACTTTCCAAGTTCTCCTGTATCTTGGAACTTCATAAGAAGTTCATTGATACAAGCAATGCAGTAGCAGTTCTTATCTTCAATTACTTCACCACGCAAACCTACCCTTTTTGTAACCATCTTGATAGACGCTTCAGATACATCTCCGTGTTTTGAACAATAAACTGCTAACTTTTTGAGTTCTTTTCCATCTGGGATTGTAATCGTTGAGAGTCCTTCAGGAGCTTTTGATTGTGTTTCCATATTTCGTTATCCTCATCAATTATATATTTGCCATCTTTGGCAAAACCGCCTTCTTTTTTCATTTGTCTTGCTTCAGCCTTTGTAAGTTCAATGTAGTCCTGTCCTTCGTGAGCTTTATTAAACTTTTCATTTTCAGCCATAACCTCATTGAATATTTTTAACGAAACAAAATAAAATGTAAGGTAAAAGGTTGATATGAGGACAAATGCAGCTGCGATAACTATCGGGTTTTTTGTCAAGAATGACAAACTTGCTAACAATAAAGCAAGAAACAACCCAATAAAGAATCTTTTATTTATCTGAGACATCTCTTTCCATCAATGCAATTTCAAGCTTCTGAATGCCTACTTGAATCTTGCTATAATCAATTTCATTACCAAAAAGAATTACATCTTTAGGTAAGTCGCCGTTTTTAATTAAAGCAGCAATGTAATGTTTAGCAAAACCTGCTGCTTCGTCCTTTGTTCTACAAATCATATCAGATGAAAATACGAAAGGAACTTTGACAACTTTCTTTCCGAAAAGTCCTGCCTTAATTTCCTGATTGTAAACTATTCTTACCTGATAAAACTCTGTATGAAGTCTGTCAGCAGGAGCAGCAATTGACTGCCCGTACTGAAATAAGTCTGTACCTGGGACTCTCCAGTCTTTCATTCTTTGACTACTGTTTACCATTAAAACTCCTGCATTGATTGCGCGCTCACTGTGAACGGAACGAAATACCATTAAAACATTCCGTAATTGGCATCAGTTCTTTCCGAGATTTCATCATTAGGAATCAAGTCAATATTCTGTGCCTCGTCAGTAATAACACATTCAGTTGTAATGAAGATACCTGCTACCGAAGTTGAATATGCGAGCGCTGTCTTTTCAACTTTAACTGGGTCAATAATACCTGCCTTAAACATATCCTTTTCAATATGTTCAGCCTTAGCATTATAGCCGTATGCTTTATCATCATTGTGTTCAATATCTGCAATGATGTATGCGTAGTCTGTTGTAACTGATTTAATAATCAATGTTGAAGGAATACGACAAACATCAAGAACCATATTATAACCTGCTTCATATGAATCGTTAGGGAATTCCTTTTCTTTGTTGCGAAGGTCTCTTGCTGCTTTCAATAAAGTACAGCCACCGCCTGGGACAATACCATCAGAGATGGCAGCCTGAACTGCGTGAATAGCATCTTCATAACGGTCCTTCATTTCCTTAATACGAGCAGTTGACAAACCACCTACATAAATTGTCGCCATACCACCTGTAAGACGGGCAATGCGGCGTTTCATCTGACTGATTTCTTCTTCTGAAATACCAAGGTTTGTGTCAGCCTGTCCTTTCGCAATTTCGTCTTCGATTTCTTTTGCTCTTGCAGCAACATCTTCTTCAGAGCCAATACCGTCTGAAAGGATTGTCTTAAACTTTTTAGAAGTAATATGACCACAACGACCGAAAGGACCTCTTTCTTTCTGGTCAGTAATTGCCTTCATAGCAGTAACAACTTCTTTCAATTCGTCAGGATGTTCAATTACTTTTGTGCCAAGAACGACAGCAATATCTTTCAACTGTTCTGACTGATTGAATGTTCCGAGCCCAGGAGCTCTAATACAAACAAAGTTACAGCTTCTTGTTGTGTCCATATTAACACACATTGAAACAAGTGCTTCATCAAACTCAGGAGCAATAATAACAATGTTGCGTTTCTTACCTACACAATAATTTAAGATGTCTGTAAGATCGTTCAACACAGGAGCGAAGTCAAGCAACAAGAAGTTTGGATTGTCAAGTTCAAGAGCTTCTGTTCTTTTGTCAGTTGCCATACGGCCGTCTTCAAGTCCTGTTCCAAACTCAAGACCGTCAGTAAACTCGATTGTTGTCTGACCTGTCTTTGTATGTGAGTCTAGTAAGTTTACAATACCGCCTTCGCCAATTGAAGTAAAAGCTTCGTGAACTTTACCTCCTACGACTGGGTCGTTGTTTGCTGAAATAGTTGCGATAGACAAAATATCTTTGTCGCTTCTTACATTCAATTTGTATTCATCAATTCTTTCAATCAAATCGTTACAGGCAGCGTCCATACCTTTCTGAACTTCTACAGGCTGCTTACCTGCAGTAATAAGGTTAACACCTGCCTTACACATTTCAGACGAAAGCAAAACTGTTGTCGTTGTACCGTCACCTGCGATAGCATTTGTATTTTCAGCAGCTTCTTTAATCATAGCTGCGCCTGCGTTTTGTAAATGATTTGATAATTTGACTTCACGAGCAACAGATACGCCGTCCTTCGTGATGACAGGATGAGACGTGCCTTTGTCAAACATAACATTGCGTCCTCTTGGACCCAAAGTTGAAATAACAGCATTCTCAAGTAATTCAATACCTTTGAGCATTTCGGCACGAGCTTCGGTACCGAACTTTAATATCTTACCCAAAATATAACCTCCGTTTTTTATTTAGTCATTTTCTCGATTTCTGCATCAAAAGCATCTCTCTGTGGCTTCAATTCCATATAATGTTTTGCACAAAATATTGTACCGCTTTCGAGAGCCTGCTTTTTAAGTTGAGTTTTGAAAGCAGAAAGTTGAGTTTGAAGATTAACAATTTCAGCTTCAAGTTTATCAATTTCATTAAGGGTCAGCTCTTCATTTTTGTAACCTGCACAATTACATTCCAACTTGAACACGCCTGTCTCAAGAAGATGCTGTTTTTGTGGTCCACCGCAGTATGGACAATATGACTTTGTGTCGTCGTCATAATAACGAATAGTTGAATTACGAGTCATTTCACCTGCTAAATGAATCTGCTCTTGTAAGTATTCTTTTGCATCCATAATAGTTTATATTAACACAAAAGGGCAACTCGAAGGCTGCCCTAAATATCAACTTTTTTAATTAACGATTTTTACTTCTTATTTCATTTACCCGAATCATTTTAACCTGTTCGGCTAATTTGAGGACCGCTTCTTCTGTCGAAGTGGATTCATTTATTGCTTTTGTTGCGTCTCCGCCAAACTTGTTAGCAAGATGTTCAACTAACGCATCGCCAAAGCCAAGTTCGTCCATATCAACATCATACAACTCTTTTTCAAAAGCTTCATCGACATCGTTTGAAATATCAGAATATGTTACGCCATAAAGGTCGTATTCATCTTCATCATCTTCTGACAATTCAAAGTCGTCGTCCCATTCAAGGTCGTCCTGTGAAAGGTCAGCATACATATTTTCAGCTTCGTCTTTAGCAATTTCAAACTCAGTCTGAAGATAGTCGATAATTTTCTCAGCAGGTTCTCCGCTTGTGATCATATCCATACAATCTTCAATTGCGTCTTCTCTGTGGTCAGGACCCATACCATAATCTGTTTCAGGCTGTAAGTATTCAGCGCCTGCAGCCAATTTCAATTCCATCTCTTTAAGAATATGATTCTGAATGTCACGGTTATTGAACAACTTTTCAGGAGCAATACCTTTTATGTTCAAAGACTCCTGAACTGTTTCAGCAACCTGATCTTCCATTGATTTGTCGCCGTTTTCTTTTTCAATTTCATCAGCATCTTTCTTGTATTTTTCAGTTGCATCAGTAGGTGTTACTGACCCGTTATCAACCTGCTGCTGAATTGATTGTGCAGTCATCTGCTTTTCAATTTCGCCCTGAAGTTCTTCAGGTTTTGCCTTTTCAAAGTTTGGGTCTGAATGGATAAGTAAGTCAGACAATTCTTTTGAGAATGCATCACCTGCATTATCCTTTGTTACTGACTCCATATCATATTGGTCAAGAACGGCTTTTAATGAAGCCGACATATCTGCTTCAATAATGCGTCCTACTCTTTTTACCTTTTTAAGTTCAGACAACTTCTTTGCTTTGCCATTTGCATTTACAACATATTTGATGTTGTTCTTTGTTTTTATATATCCTTCGAAAATCTCATCCTTAGATGTATATGCGGAGATTTCCTGTCCTTCCTGATATTTAGAAAAACCTTTCATCAATAATTGTCCTCGTTATAAATTAGTTGTAAAAGTGTTCATAGCACAGCTTGAGACATTTTTCAAACCTTTGCTTAGGTTTGTATTCTTCAAGTTTATTTTTACCATAAAGACCTTTAGCCCAACTTTCTGTAGGCGGGTACATATCATTCATAAAGAAGAAGCTGTTGTGATAATTGTTATACCACTTTCCATCCCAACCGAAAAACCAATTAGGATTTACTTTTGAATATCGTCCGTACCCTACATTATAAATAACATACTGCTCAACATAGTTTGTTGAAACAGAGTCAAACTGTGATATATACCAAGTTCCGATTTCAATATTGA